>MAAC01015567.1_pt1 | contig 27206 bp, 19 predicted proteins | sample 1115981 | NCBI WGS metagenome assembly MAAC01 (sample SAMN04961126, study PRJNA320927) | seawater metagenome | isolation source: sample BD02T64 sea water enriched with oil for 64 days | place: USA:Gulf of Mexico | collected 2013-07-27
ACTATAATTCCAATGCAAATTTTTTGAATCATTTTTTTAAATCGGGGAAATTAAACAGGTTAAATTTAGTGAAAATATTTTAATCGATGCGATAGATTCATTTTAAACTAAAAAAAATCATCAAATTTTATAAATGGGTGTTGCTCTGTTACACGGGCTATTCTTCTTCGGATGCCTTGTAAAAACTGCTGATGTTGCTCAGATTCGGGATTGAATGGCCTGTGATTTATACCTCTTTGAATCGTTTCTATTTTATTCATAGTTTCTTTAGAGTCTTCTGTAATCCATGAAAGTACAAACCTCTCCCAAATATAATTGATAGCAGTTTGGTTTGGGTGTATCATATCTTCAGTATAAAAACGATAATCTCGTAATTCGTCCATTACAATTTCAAATGAAGGAAAATAATGAATTCTATTTCTCGCTTCTATAACTTGATGTATCGCTGCTAATAAATGCGATTTACTTTGTTGGTTTTCAATAAAACCATCTTTAAGGTGACGAACAGGCGAAACTGTAAAGTTAATCGCGATCTTTTTATTGATGGACTTGATTAATGAAATAGTGTTTTCTAAGCTTTCTGTAATTTCATGAACAGATAAAATTTCTTTTAAAAATTTCTTTTGAGGAACTTTATGGCAATTGGCAACTATAGTGTCCGATTCAATGAAACGATATGTCCAAGACGTACCTAACGTAAGAATAAGGTGAGTTGATTGGTGTAGTTGTTTGTTTGCTGATTTAATTTGTTGATTCAACGTATTCAACAATTCTTCTTTATTTGAGGCACTTAAATTGGAATGTGCTTCAAAGCAATGCCAACGTTCATTTAAAAAAAAGAGGTCTTTATCTGTATATTCTTTTTCATTAATTGCATTTGTAATTAATGATTCAATTGCTTTTGGGTGAAATAAAATTCCAAACGGATTTTGATTTGTTTGAAACTTATAATAGGCTAGTTTATCTCCAATGTTTTCAGAAAAACACGAACCTAATAGTAAGATTTTAGAATCATAACCAATTGGGTTATAAGTTTCTTTTTTTAATGGTATTTTAGTTTGTAGATTCATGAAACTTAATTGATTTGAGTATTGACGTCTAAATGTGAAGCGAAAAACTTTTTAGTCTCTCTAATCTCATTTTCTTCTAAATTTAAAAAAGGTATACTATGAGCAATATTCTTCTTGACTGATAAAATAATTTCATTAGCTGAAATAATGACTTTTTCTATATCTTTTATCGGGTAATCTTTTTTGATTTTGCCTACTTTATATTTAAGAGTATTTTTTGAAATACGAATGCACAAACTTTTGGCTTTATAACGACTATTAATAATTGATATAACACCCAATATAATACCTAAAAAAGAGTTTGTAATTTCGAAGTCAGAAAAAAATAAAAAACCTAATGCGGCCAATAATATAGCTGATCCAAATATAAGTTTACCAGTTTTATTTTCAGAATCATTATTTGTAGATAATAAAAGGATTGATTTTTTTGGTGTTTTATGTTTTATATTAACATAAAGATTATAACTAATTATTGCTATCCAAATATATAGGGAAACGATGAATGTGAAATATTGTGATACATCAAAATAAAAATAGACAATGAGAAATAAAATGAGAATAATTTGTTCTTTGTAGTGCAATATCATTTTAAACATAGCTTTGTTTTTTGCAATTTAATACGGTAAATATAAAAAAAAACAAAGGTTCAAAGTAAAATAATACTCTGAACCTTTGTTGCTTAATACCTTTGTGCCTTTCTAAACAATATAATCTTTCGCATTTTCTAAGGCTTCTTTAATTCCGCCAGGGTTTTTACCACCTGCTGTTGCGTAAAATTTTTGTCCACCTCCACCACCGTTGATGAATTTCCCTAATTCTCGAACTACTTTACCTGCGTCCAATCCTTTTTCGTCTACCAATTCTTTAGAAATAGAACAGGTTAATAATGCTTTGTCTTTAATGGCAGAACCAAATACTAAAAACAAGTTTTTGTGTTCTTTTCCTAAATCAAAAGCTAAGTTTTTAATTCCGTTGGCATCCAAATCTACTTTAGTTGCTAAGAACTGCACTCCGTTTATTTCTTGTAATTGATTTCTTAAATCTCCGATTAAGTTTTTTGCTTTGTCTTTTAACAACTGTTCAATTTCTTTCTTTAAAGATGCATTTTCATCTTGTAAAGATGTAATAGATTTCACAGTGCTTTTAGGGTTTTTTAGCAATTGTTTAATCGATCCAAACTCTTTGTCCATAGCTTCGAAATACGAACCCACAGCTTGATTGGTAATTGCCTCTATTCTTCTGATTCCTGCAGCAACTGCACCTTCAGATTTTATTTTAAAATGCCAAATATCATTGGTGTTTTGCACGTGAATTCCACCACATAATTCCATTGATTTCCCAAAACGGATTGCTCTGACAGAGTCTCCGTATTTTTCTCCAAATAAAGCCATAGCACCTTCGTCAATTGCTTGTTGCATTGGAATGCTTCTTTGTTCTTGTAAAGGCAAGCTCTCTCGAATACGAGCATTTACAAAATCCTCTATTTCTTGAATTTGATCTGCATCAACTTTAGAGAAATGAGAAAAATCGAAACGTAAATGTTTAGGACTAACTAATGATCCTTTTTGTTCAACATGCGTGCCTAATATGGTACGTAGTGCTTGATGTAATAAATGTGTTGCTGAATGATTACTAGCAGACAATTGTCTTGCTTCTTCACCAACTACCGCTTTGAAAGTTTCATTGATGTGTTTTGGTAATGTCTTTGTAAAGTGAATAAGTACGTTGTTCTCTTTTTTAGTATCGATGATATAAATAACATCACCATGAATATCTTCTAAAAAACCTTTGTCTCCAACTTGACCACCACCTTCTGGATAAAAAGGTGTTTGATTAAAAGCTAATTGATATAAATCGCCATCTTTCTTTGTGGTTACTTTTCTATAACGTGTAATAATTACATCAGCAGATAAGGTGTCATAACCAATAAAGCCTTTCGTTTCATCAGAAGATAAGATTGTCCAGTCACCAGTTTCTGAGGCAGAAGCAGAACGAGAACGTTCTTTTTGCTTTGTCATTTCTGATGAAAACTCATTTTCGTCAATAGTAAAGCCTTTTTCTCTTGCAATTAATTGCGTTAAATCTAGAGGGAAACCAAATGTATCATACAATTCGAAAGCTTTAACTCCAGAAATTAGGGTTCCATTCGTATTTGCAATTACTTTATCTAATAATAGCAACCCTTGATCTAATGTTCTTAAAAAAGAAGCTTCTTCTTCTTTTATTACATTGTGAATTAAGTTTGATTGACTTTTAATTTCAGGAAATGCAGTTCCCATTTGTTGACTTAATGCATCTGCTAGTTTGTAAATAAAAGGTTCTTTCTGATTTAAAAAGGTAAATCCATAACGAATTGCTCTTCTTAAAATTCTACGAATTACATAACCAGCTCCAGTATTACTTGGTAACTGACCGTCAGCAATAGAGAAAGCAACAGCTCTTACGTGATCTACAATTACACGAATGGCAATGTCTGTTTTTTCATCTTTACCATATGTTGCATTGGTAATCGTTTCTATTTCTCTGATTAAGGGTGTAAAAACATCGGTGTCGTAATTAGATTTTACATCTTGTAAAACCATACACAAACGCTCAAAGCCCATACCTGTATCAATATGTTTCGATGGTAAATCCTCTAAAATTCCGTTTGCTTTACGGTTGTATTGCATAAAAACTAAGTTCCAAATCTCTACAACCTGTGGATGGTCTTCATTTACCAAGGTTTTTCCATCAACAGCAGCTTTTTCTTCTGGAGTACGAATATCAACATGAATTTCTGAACAGGGGCCACAAGGTCCTTGCGCTCCCATTTCCCAGAAATTGTCTTTTTTATTTCCCATCAAGATTCTATCTTCAGGAATAATTTGTTTCCAGTAATCAAAAGCATCTTGATCTAAAGAAAGGTTGTCCTTATCATCACTTCCTTCAAAAACCGTAACATATAAAATGTCTTTATCAATCTTGTAAACTTCAGTTAGTAATTCCCAAGCCCAAGCAATTGCTTCTTTCTTAAAATAATCACCAAAACTCCAGTTTCCTAGCATTTCAAACATAGTATGATGGTAGGTGTCATAACCCACTTCTTCTAAATCGTTGTGTTTACCAGAAACACGCAAACATTTTTGAGAATCAGTAATACGGTTGTTTTTTGGAATGCTATTTCCTAAGAAAAATTCTTTAAAAGGGACCATTCCAGCATTGGTAAACATCAATGTTGGGTCATTCTTTAAAACCATTGGTGCAGAAGGCACAATGTCATGTTGTTTTCCTTTAAAGAAATTTAAAAAAGTAGCTCTTACGTCTTGTGATTTCATAGATATGAATTTCTATACTTTAATTATTTTGTAACATTTTCTCAAACTCATCTACTAATAGAATAGCGTTTATAGAATGCGTCTTTAATGTGTCAATACTGTTTAAATACCCTGCAAATAAATACAGTTGTAAAACATTTTGTAAATTTGTCTGTTCTTATGTAAAGAACACAAAAATAGTACATTTAAGATTATGGCAAAGGTAAAATATTATTACGACGCAAATACACTATCTTATAGAAAGATTGAGCGTAAAAAGAAGGATGTTTTTAGAAAGTCAACTTTTGGGTTTTTAGCTGTTGTTTTAGTTGCTTTTTTTGGTTTTATAGGCTTTAGTCAGTTTTTAATGTCGCCTAATGAGAGAACACAAAAAAGGGAGTATGAGAACTTGAAACTGCATTACGAATTACTAAGTAAACGCAACAAAGAAAGTGCTAAGATTTTAAATGAATTACAAGAAAGAGATAATGCAATTTATAGAGTTTATTTTGAGGCAAACCCGATTCCAGAAGAACAGCGAAAAGCGGGTTTTGGAGGTGTAAATAGGTATAAATATTTAGAAGGGTTTGAGAATTCTGCAATGATAAAAAAAGCGACTAAAGAGTTAGATGTTTTATCTAAACAAATGGTGGTACAATCTAAATCATTGGATGAAATTGTGAGACTGGCAAAAGATAAAGAAGAAATGCTGGCTTCAATTCCGGCAATTCAACCCGTTGCAAATAAAAATTTAAAGCGAATGGCTTCTGGTTATGGGTATCGAGTACATCCAATTTATAAAACCAGAAAGTATCACTGGGGAATGGATTTTTCTGCACCTAAAGGAACTCCAGTCTATGCAACGGGAAATGGTAGAGTAATAAAGGCAGTAAGAACTAGAAAAGGATTGGGGAATTATGTAAAGATTAATCATAGTTATGGATATGTTACAGTGTACGGACATATGGATACATACGTAGTTCGTAAAAACCAAAAAATAAAAAGAGGAGATTTAATAGGGTATGTTGGTACATCTGGAACTTCTACAGCCCCACATTTACATTATGAAGTTCATAAGAATAATAGAAAAGTGAATCCTGTATATTATTACTTTAATGACCTTACTCCAGAAGAATACGACAGAATGCTAGAATTGGCATCTGTAGAAAATCAATCGCTAGATTAATGCATATAGACTTACCAGAAAAAAGGTATTACAAAATAGGAGAAGTAGCCAAGGCGTTTAATGTAAATGCCTCACTAGTTCGTTTTTGGGAAAAAGAATTTGATGTAATCAAACCTAAAAAAAATGCCAAAGGGAATCGTCTTTTTACACCAGATGATATTACAAACTTTAAACTGATTTACAATCTTGTAAAAGAGCGTGGATTTACCCTAGACGGTGCAAAACAAAAATTGAAAAAGAACCCAGAAGGGACAAAAAACAATCTTGAGATTATTAGCCGATTAGAGGCCGTAAAAGCAGAATTAAATAAAATAAAAAATCAATTATAAATTATAAAAGAATTCAAATTATGAAAAAATGGTTACCATTAATTATTATAGTTATACTAGCCTTTGTAGGCTATAAGATGACGGCTGGATTTAACAATACAGCAGTAGAACTAAATGAAACTATTGAAGAAACTTGGGGAAATGTTGAAACAACTTACCAACGAAGAAACGATTTGATTGGAAACTTAGTAAAAACAGTGCAAGGTGCTGCTGATTTTGAAAAGAATACTCTAACAGCTGTGATTGAAGCTAGAGCAAAAGCAACTTCAATTAATATAGATCCTTCAAATGTAACGCCAGCGCAATTAGCAGCCTTTAATAAAGTTCAAGGTGGATTAAGTGGTGCATTGAAAAGTTTATTGGTAACAGTGGAGAGGTATCCTGATTTAAAATCAAATCAAAATTTCTTAAAACTCCAAGATGAATTGGCAAGTACAGAAAACCAAATTCTGACCGCAAGAACTCGTTTTAATGAAGCTACAAGACCATATAATACCCATATAAAAACATTTCCAAATTCAATATTTGCAGGTTGGTTTGGTTTTGATGCAAAACCTTATTTTAAATCTGTTGAAGGAGCAGATAAAGCACCAGATGTAAATTTTGATTTTAATAAAAAAGAATAATGGCAAAAGACAATCAGTTTTTATCAAAAGAAGAAGAACAAGAAATTGTTGCAGCAATTCAAACTGCTGAATTAAATACTTCTGGAGAGATACGTATTCATATTGAAGCAACATCAAAAACAGCACCTTTTGAGCGTGCTTTGGAAGTGTTTGCAGAATTAGAAATGCAGAATACGGTGCAACGGAATGGAGTGTTGCTATATCTAGCAGTGAACGATCATCAATTTGCCATTTGTGGAGATGAAGGTATTGATAAAGTAGTGGCTGATGATTTTTGGGATTGCACCCGAGATATCATGGCATCTAACTTTAAAAAAGGCCACTTTAAAGAAGGAATTATTGCAGGGGTATTAAATGCTGGTGAGCAATTAAAACAATTCTTTCCTTGGCAAACAGATGACACAAATGAATTGTCTAACGAAATTTCTAAAGGGTAATGCGTTTAAAAAATCAATTGAAAATAGTAGTATTCTTTCTAAGTTTTTTTGTTGTTCAAACAATTGTTGGACAATATAAAATTCCTGATACACCTAAAATACAAACCAGTGTTTATGATTATTATAAACTATTATCTAATTCTGAAAAACAAAATTTAGAAGCAAAGTTAATTCGATATTCGGATACAACTTCTACACAGATTGTTGTTGCAATTATAAATTCAACTAGAGGAGAGAGTATTGGTATCTTGGCCCCAAGATGGGCACAGAAATGGGGAGTTGGTCAAGCAAAACAAGATAATGGTGTTTTTGTTCTATTAGCTAGAGATGATAGAGAAATATGGATTTCTCCTGGTTATGGAGTTGAGCATTTGTTAACAGCAGGAATCACTGGTGAATTGACTAGGAATGTGATTATTCCCGAGTTTAAAAAAGGTGATTATTACAGTGGTTTAGATAAAGGGTCTGATGCAATTTTTGAAGTCTTAAAAGGAAGTTATAAAGGCACTAGGAAAAAGGCCAAGAATAAAGAATCTTTTAGCTTTTTTAGAATTATACCAATCATCTTTTTCATCATACTATTTATTGTTTTATCGAATCGAAACAACCGTGGCGGAAAAGGAGGTAAACGAAGAGGAGGTTTCTCTATTTTAGATGCCGTTATACTAAGTAGTGTTGGTAGAGGCTTTGGTGGAAGTAGTAGCGGCGGTTTCGGTGGAGGCTCTTCTGGAGGTTTCGGCGGTGGATTTGGCGGAGGTTTTGGAGGTGGAGGCTTCAGTGGAGGTGGTGCCGGAGGAAGTTGGTAAATCTACTCTAAATGAAAAAATGTATTTTTTGTTTTTTATTTCTTATGCTGATTTCCTGCACTAACTTTGGGCAATTAACGCTAGTTGCGGATCTCTCAAAAACATTGAAAGAAGTTTCTGGGAATGAAATGATCCCCAATTCAGAGTTGATTTGGATGGTCAATGATTCTGGTAATAAACCGGAAGTATTTGGGGTAAATCAGCAAGGGGGAATAGAAAAGGTTGTTGAGGTAAATGCTAAGAACCACGATTGGGAAGATCTGACTTCTGATGAAAAAGGTAATTTATATATCGGAGATTTCGGGAACAACAATCAAAAAAGAAAAAAACTTGCCATCTTAAAAATAGCAAACCAAGACTTGCTAACTTCTGACATGGTTGAGGTAGAAAAAATCAGCTTTGTATATCCAAAGCTAGCACAGAAAAAGAAAGTTTCTTATGATGCAGAAGGGTTTTTTTATCATCAAAACTATTTTTACATTTTTACCAAAAGTAGACAGAAGAAAAAACTGGGAAGAACGTTATTGTTTAAAGTGCCTAATGAAAAAGGAAAACATGTAGCAACGTTTATTTCTGAATACTCTTTTTGTAACCATATACATTGTCGAATTACAGCTGCAGATATTTCTGAAGATGGAAAAAAAGTTCTGCTGTTAAATCATACATCTGTTTTTGTATTGACTGATTTTAATAATGATGACTTCCTTTCAGGAGAAATCAAAGAAATTCCACTGGGCCATACTTCTCAAAAAGAAGGTGTTTGTTTTAAAGATGATAATAGCTTATTTATTACAGATGAATATTCAATGCATACAAAAGGGAATTTGTATTCGTTTAAATTGAATTAGTAGCGAGTAATAACAACATACAGGAACATTTTTCAGCTAGTAGTTAACAAGAGCTAGGTTCCCATTATTTCAAATTAGTTTAAGAAACACTAGAGTAACGGCCAATTCTCAATTGCTGTTATTTGAGAGGAATCTCAAGAGGTAGAATCCAATTAGCTTTTTTATAGAAAGGGTATTTAACCTTAGATAAATCTACGTTGGTATCGATTAGATAGGTCTTAGGTCTTCCGTTAAGGCCGCATTGGGCGCTAACAGTTATCTTGACATCTTTTTTTTGATTCTCTGGAATAATTTCAGCTGCTAAGAAATAAGCAAACTGCAAGATCATATCTGGTTTGGCTTTTATTTTTTTGCGTTGTCGTTTTGTAAGATAATTTGATAATGTAACCTTATCGGTATTTTTAGTTTCGCTATTCACAATATATAATTTTATTGTAGATGATTTACTACGTAATTTCATATGCCATGAAAACCGATGCCCTTCCTCTGTCCAACTAACATTTCCTTTATATAAAAAATGACGAAGAGGTACCGTTATTTGAATGAACAAATAGATTCCTAATCCCCATAAAACATATTTTGGCGTAGTAACGGGATTGGGTTTTGTGACGTTTATTTTTTTCCAAAATCGGAGTTTATTTGACGGAATAAAAAGAGTACTAGCTCCTATCATAAACCAGCGAAAAATACTGATGCTAAACAATTGGGAATTCATTAAATGAAATAATATCAATACAATAATTGCTGGTGCACGAGTTTTTCGAAAATTAGAATTTAAAGATAAGTGTAATCTTATGTAGTTGTTATGAAAGGATGAGGTTGTTTTAAATAGATCTCATTGGAGTATGCTTCTCAAAAAAAAGAATTTGTTATAAAGATGACAATAGGATATTTATTACAGATGAATACTCAATGGCAACCAAAGGGTGTCTTTATAAAATGACTATAAATTAGTACTATAAGTAATTTTCTTGTTCAGGAATATCACACAGTTCAGAGATAGAAATGTCAAACGCATTGGCTAACTTATGTAATGTTTTTAAAGTAGAATTGTGTCCCCGTTCAATACGTTGTATGGCAGTTTTGTCAAGATCTGACCTGCCACTCAAGTCAGACTGCGAATATTGATTGTGCTTTCGAAGACTCTTTATTTTCTTTCCAAATGCTTTTTGTAGTGCTACTTCGTCTAAATTTTTCATGTCTAAATTTCGTAAATGATCAATATATTTTCAGTGCATTTTCGTCGCATGGCTGTTTTTACAAGATGAACGGAATACTTATCAAGATTTGAAGAGTCCAGTGGTTCGTTGCGTACAGTTTCTTGCGCGAAAGTAGAGTAAATATATTTATTCACACGAATAAAAAGACAACATATATGATGTCTTTGAAATAATTAACATATATTTACCATTAGGCTACATATATGTTACCTTTTGAATTGAAAAAATGTTATGATTTCACAGATGTTTTAAATGTAGAGATTTTGTTTATAAATTGAATTGATACAATAATTTAATGTTTGAAACGGCATGCAAGAAAAGAGGTATAGGAAGTAGCTAAAAACTAACTTAAAATTTTTTGTATGGAAAAAAAAATTACTAAAATGTTAACGTTGTTAATGGCGTTAGTTGTGCAATTCTCATTTGCACAACAAAAAACCATTTCGGGTTCTGTGACTGATAGTTCAGGAGTTCTGCCAGGAGTGAGTGTTGTTATTAAAGGTACTACAATAGGTACTGAAACAAATTTTGACGGTAAATATTCTATTAAGGCCAAAACAGGCGATGTTTTGGTTTTTGGTTATTTAGGGTATATAAACGTTGAAAAAACGATTGGAGCTTCTAACACTATTGATGTTCTTATGATAGAAGATTCAAATGTACTAGAAGAAGTAGTGGTTACTGCCTACGGTATTAAAAAAGAAAAGCGTTCTGTAGGATACGCAGTTCAGGAAGTTGATGCAAAGACGATTACAAATTCTGGGGCTTCGAATGTATTAGATGCGTTATCTGGGAAATCATCTGGTGTTCAAATTACGAGGTCATCAGGGTCTGCAGGTGGTGGATCAAGAATTGTGATTAGAGGTGCGACTTCAATGGTTGGTAATAATCAAGCATTAATAATTATAGATGGTGTACGATCTAATAATGAAACTTTACAATCTCAAGCATCAACTGCAGGAACAGCTTCCTCTAATAGATTGATGGATTTAAACGCTGATGATATTGAAAATGTCAGTGTACTAAAAGGAGCAGCAGCAACTGCTATTTATGGAACAGCGGGTTCTGGAGGTGTTGTCATTATTACCACCAAAAAGGGAGCTAAAGGGCAGAAGTTTCAAGTAAATGTTAGTACTCAAGTGGCCTTTGATAAAGTATCACAACTAACCCAACTCCAAAACACCTATGCACAAGGTAGGTTAATTGGAGGTGTTCCAACATGGAGAGGTCCTGAAACAGGTGAATCTGGTTCATGGGGACCGAAATTATCAGAATTAGAATTTAGTAATGACATGAGTGCATACGATGCAGCTAATGGTAATGCAGGTTCTGCTTTTGATAGTACAGGTAAATATAGATGGGATACCAATGGGTTTCTTGTTCCAAAAGGCCAAGGAAATGGTGTTACTGCCAATGATTACAACAACTTAAATAGTAAGCAGTTTTTTAGAACAGGAATGAATTTAACTAAAAGTATTAGTATTTCTGGAAGTACCGAAGATATGACATATCGTTTTTCTGCGTCTGACTTAGATCAAGATGGGATTGTTCCCAATGAAGAATACAAAAGAAGAACATTTAATTTGAGCTCAACATTAAAAGCCAGTGAAAAATTATCTTTTGAAACAGCTATTAATTATACGAGATCCGATTATAATAGAATTCAGCAAGGTTCTAATACTTCAGGACTGTTGCTGGGGTTATATAGGACGCCGGCGTCATTCGATAATTCGAATGGATTAGGAACAGGGGGAAGAAGTGATGCTTCTGCTTATGAGTTTTCAGACCGTAGCCAAAGAAATTATAGAGGTGGTGGTGGTTATGATAATCCATATTGGGTTATAAACAATGTTCCAGGTGTTGAAGAAGTTCATAGAGTTTTTGGTAATTTTAAATCGAATTATACTGTAAATGATTGGGTTAAGATTGGCTTTAACGTTGGTGTTGATGTTACATCTGACAAACGTAAGCAGTCATTCGAAATTGGATCAAGAACAAACGCATCAGGTAGAATTATATTAGATGACTTTTTAACTAGACAGTCTGATGTGAATTTATTTGTAACTGGAGATGGAGATTTTTCAAAAGATATTTCTTTCAATTATTTGGTTGGGGCAAACTTTTTTAGTTTTGTTAGAGATCAGTTAAATACCGTTGGTGTTGGATTAACTTTTCCTGGTTTTATGGATATTTCAAACACGGCATCTATATCAAGTTTTGAAGATAAAACTAGATATAAAACAATGGGAGTATTTGTAAATGCTCAAGTTGGTTGGAAAAGAATGGCATATCTAAATTTTTCTGCGAGACAAGATTATGATTCGAGACTGCGTATTCCAGGAGAAGAATTTAATGGAAGTGACATCAGTTTCTTTTATCCATCTATTTCGGGATCTTTTATATTTACTGAAGTATTGCCTAAAAACGATGTTTTAACGTTTGGTAAAGTACGTGCCTCATGGGCTCAAGTTGGGTCTCCACCTCCTTTTGCATACTTAACATCAACAACCTACGAAATTGGAGTTGTTGGTGGTGGATGGGGAAATGGTATTACTTTTCCCATTGACGGCGTAACTTCATTTGAATTAGATAATTTGGCTGGAAACCCAGGTTTAAAGCCAGAAATAACAACTACAAAGGAGTATGGTATTGACCTTAGATTTTGGGGAAATAGACTAACTGTTGATGCAGCTTATTTTCAAAATGATGTTGATGGAGCTATTTTAAATGCTTCTCTACCATCCTCTACTGGTTTTACATCAAAATGGGTAAATGCTGGTGTGATGACAGGTGATGGATGGGAAGTAACAATTGGAGCGAAACCTATCGTATCAGAAGACTTTAATTGGAGTACACAGCTGAACTGGAGTAAGAGTAAAACCATAGTAAAATCTTTAGCACCAGGTATTGAAAGATTATTTTTAGCAGGGTTTGGAACTGCAGGAACTTACCTAGTTGAAGGACTGCCATACGGTGCAATTGTTGGAGGAGCTTATTTAAGAGAAGAAGCAGGTACAGCAACCGACACTAGTTTGTCAATTCCTGGTGGTGCCATAGTAATAGATCCTACAACGGGGTACCAGGATGTTGATAATAAACAGCGTGTAATAGGAGATCCGAATCCAGATTTTATTTTAGGCTGGAACAATACATTTACCTATAAAAACTTTTCTTTAAGTTTTCTTTTAGATTGGAAAGAAGGGGGTGATGTTTGGAATGGAACTGCATGGGCGCTTTCGTTTTTTGGAAGGTCGCAACTTACTGCAGACACTAGAGAAGAAACCCCAATTATATTGGACGGAGTTTTGCCAAATGGTACAGCCAATAATATTCCTATTGTAAGAGATAGAAATTATTGGACTTCTGCCGTAGGTGGATTCGGATCAGTAGGAGAACAATTTGTAGATGACGGAGGATGGGTTAGACTAAGAGAATTATCAATATCATATAGTTTTTCTAAAGAATTGTTTAAAAACATGCCTTTTCAAAGTGCTTATGTAACATTTACGGGTAGAAATTTATGGATAGACACTGATTATAATGGTGTGGATCCAGAAACAAGTTTAACTGGTAATGGTAATGGACAAGGTTTTGATTATTTTAATAATCCAGGAACCAAATCGTATATGTTTAAAGTAGGGTTTAACTTTTAATTAGAAAAAAATGAAATTTAAAATTATATATTTAAAAAAGCTATTCGTTATAGCTATAGCTACAACTTTGCTTATATCATGTGAAAGTTTTTTCAATGATGATAATGCAGATCCAAACGCACCATTTAATGTGCCTATTTCAGCAGCATTGCCGTCAATTGAGTTGACAATTGTTGATTCAAAAGGTGGATTGTTTTCAACTTTTAGCAATATGTTTGTACAACATGTTGAAGGTGTTGGGAGACAATGGGAATCTTTTAACAGGTATGATATACAGCCGGTTAGGGTGAATCAAACCTGGCAGCAAGTTTATGAAAATGTATTTGTAGAACTAAGAGAGGTTTCTAGAAAAGCAACAGAGGGAGGATTTAATCATTATTTAGGAATTGCGAAAACCTTAGAGGCGTACACCCTTATGATGGCAACAGATGTTTTTGGAGATATGCCATATACTGAGGCAGGTTTGGGTGATGAAAACAATAACCCAGCTTATGACGACCAAACTACGGTGCTTTATCCCGCTATAAAATCCCTGTTAACAGATGCTTTGAGTCTGTTTAATTTAGCATCAGGTTCAATTACGCCGGGATCGGATGATGTTTTGTATGGAGGAGATGTAGATAAATGGAAACTGGCCGTGCATAGTATTCTGGCTAGGTATTATTTGCATATTGGTGATAATGCCAATGCATTGGCAGAAGCAAAACTTGGATTTACCGGAAGAGTTGATAATATGGGATACTCTTATCCAGGTCCTGGTAATGAGGCTCCTTGGTATGGTTTTAATGATGTAAGACAAGGGGATGTAGAATTTCATCCAACAATGAGAGGAATTATGACTGGATTAAATGATATGGACAGATTGGCCATTTTTGATCAGACGTTTGATGGAAGTCATCCGTATCTTACAGATAATCAGAGAGAAGATTTGATTAGTTACAGAGAGCTGCAATTTATTATTGCAGAGACCTCTACGAACGATGCAGAAAAGCACGCAGCATACCTTAATGGTATTAAAGCTTCTTTTGAGGAAGTTGGATTAGGAACTGTTGAGTATGACAATTATGTAGCACAAGTAACAATTGATCCAGGAGTAGGTAATATTACATTAACCGATATAATGATTCAGAAATATGTAGGGCTGTTTGTTCAGCCTGAGTCTTTTAGCGATTGGAGAAGAACAGGCATCCCAAGCTTAACTCCTCCTGCAACTTCTGGAGCTTCACAAGTTGTGAGAAGATGGTTATATCCTGAAAATGAATATTTATTTAATTCTAATGCGCCAGCGAGAAATGATAATCTGATGTTTGAGAAAGTAGATTGGGATAACTAATTGTGTAATTATTTGAAAATGAAAAATGCCTTAATTTTACATTAAGGTGTTTTTTTTGTTATTTTATGAAGGTTAAATAATTGAATGAATACTTCACCGATGGCATCAAGTATTTGTTGACTACTAGCGAATATTCAATGGTTATAGATGGTAGTTTGTGTATTTTCACTATGAAAGAGTTGTTATCGCATAATACAAAAATAATCCCCAGCCAATAGTAAGAAGCAATCCTCCTAATGGAGTGATTGGGCCTAAAAAGCGGAGTTTTGTATTTTTATTAGAAGCAATGACCAATCCGTAAATAGAAAAAGAAAAAAGGATGATTCCGCCAATGAAACTATATACGATATAGTTTTCTATGGGTTGGGTGAACTCTAATTGAAACCCAAGTAGTAACAATACAATGGCATGATACATTTGGTATTTTACTCCGGTTTCAAAACTTTTTAATTGCTCTTCGTTTAATATCTTCTTCAAAGCATGTGCGCCAAAAGCGCCTAATATGATTGCTAGCATTCCGAATGCAGCTGCAAAAACTAATGTAAATTGAGTCATCTTTTAAAATTAAAATGAGAATCCTAAAGAAAATGCAACTCTTGCATATTCATCACCTTTAAAAATGCCAAGGTTGGCAGTAATCATGTCAGCTCCATTTAAGAAAATTCCACCACCAATAGATGAATTCCAGTTGGTTGTGGTGTTATGGTCTAGCCAAACTCTTCCGTAATCATATCCGCCATAAATACCAATGTGTAATGGTAATAGACCAGTTTTAACTTCCCGTAGGTTTAAGCGAATGTCAGTACTTTGATAAAAAGAATTCTTACCTGTAAATCGTTGGTTTCGATAACCTCGTAATCCATCATGTGCTCCAATAGAAGCACCTTGATAAAATTCAAAACCATTTCCAAAGTTTAGGTGACTTTTTATTTTGGTCGCTAAAACTAATTGTCCACTCGTAACTAATTTGTAATCGAAACTTAAAGCTGGAATAATATAGCCAAAACTTGCATTGCTTTCTGTATTTGATTTGAAACCTACAGTAATGTCCGCTTTCATTCCTAAGGTTGGGAATGCGCTGTTGTCTTGATTTTCGAAATTGTAATGCGCTTCAGTACCGAAAAATGTATTTTTATTAGTAAGGATGGTGGTTGCGATATAACGACCACTTGTATTATCTACTTCAATAGATTCGTAACTTACACCAATTCTAAAATTACCACCTAATTTCCCTCTCCAAATAAAATAAGGTGCAATAGCGTTTTTACGAAGTTTTACTCTATTGTAGTCTTCGTTGTAGGTGTCTTCATCTATAAAGTTGGGGTTGATAGTTTGATTTCCGAACCCAAAGAAATTTACACTGTAATTTGGGCTGGTAAATTCTGCTTCTAATCCAAAATTCCAATTGCCAATAACATTCGCAAATTCACTAGTAAATTTGATGTCAAACCCTTCCGTTGCGAAATAATACGAAGTTGCTAACGAATATTGAGTAGTAAAGGGGTTTCTGTCAAAACCATAATTGGTAAAAACTCCGAGTAGCCCTAGTTTTAATCCATCATCAGGGTTTACCCCAAATGTAGGGAATACTTCTGTTGAACTATATTTTAGCTTCTTGTAATCATACACATTGGTAGTGTATGAATCTGTCAGGTTTTTACGCCCTTTATTTGTTAGAAAAGTATTCTTTTTAGATTTGTAGTCATATACTTTTACTTTATGGCTGTTTAGGATGTTATAAATGTCATTGTTTTGTCCACCAATAATTCGAACAAAACTTCCTTTAGAGTACGCTCCAAAAACTTTAAATACATCCCTGTCATCTAAACCATAAATCCAAATTTCTTTGGTCGCATTAGCGTTGTATTTTTTTTGATGAAAGATGTCTTCTTTCTTACCTTTTTTAATGCGATATCCAGTAACTTGAGTGATTCCGTTAGCCAATCTTTCTATTTCGAAATAATCATCCTTATCTGTCCCTCTAATCACAGCGAAATTGTTCATGTGTTTAAAATATTCATTAGAAATTTTTTGGAGGTTTCGAACTCTGCCTTTTAATTTTCGTTTGATATCAACAACAATTTGGTCTGTTACTTCTGAAGGGAAATAACTCAGGGCTTCATCTATAATTTGATCGGTTATGTTTTTTTGAATGAATGAAACCTCTGTGTCCCAAGTAGCTTTTTTTGCTTCTGTAATAATGGCCATATCTAATGGATATGGTTCTAAGTTAAACCATTTGGTATTGCCCATTTCTTCTTCGTAAGATTGCATTAAACGCAAAGCGGGTACAGATTTTGTAATGTAATTTAATAGTGCGCCATCTGCCATTATAGAAAATACTTGGTCTCTATCTCTTGGAAAGGGTCTGTAAACAGTTTTGTTATTCTCTTTAAAAGCGGCCCATCTCCATTGGTCTTCGTGTCGATCCCAATCTCCTAAAACCATATCGAACAATCGCGCTCTAATATAAGCGCTCTCATCAATAATTGAGTTCGCATTTTTTCGAATCTTTTTAAGCACATCGTTTGTGCTAATTACTTTGTTAGAGTATCCAAAATTAACTTTATCCCCATGTCCAGATGCAGCACGTTCTTCTATCATATACAGTTCATCCCCAAACTCATCATTAAAATGAGCTAGTGTTTCTTGTTTTGGAACATAAAATAATTGTGGTTTGGTATGTAAAACACCAATCGCTTTCGCCAATGTAGCAACGGTAAACGGTGCATATGGATGTGATCCCGTAAATACATCTAATAATAAGTCTTCTGAATAGGTGTCATCAAACTGACCTTCAATATATTGTGTTTTAAATGCTACAGCTTGTAAATATTGCAACGCGTTTTTTCGCAATGCGCGCATTACATACTCTCTGCCATCTTTGTCTTCTAAACGTAATGATTTTGACTGATGACCACCACCTTTTCGTATTGGTTTTAGTCCTCCAAACAACGTGTCTAAACGTACCTTTTTTGCTTTTACTTTTGTTCCGTACTGTTTTCTGTATCGTTCTCCCCAAATATACTTGTAGAATTTCCCTTTTGTAACTTCTTCTTTAGAATAGATTGATGCGAGTATATATTGATCAGAATTCGTGCTATATTCTTGGTTTATTTCTGCTTTGTTAGGTTTTAATACTTGAGTTTGAAAGAGCGTTTTATTTTCTTCAGAAGCAATAAAAGTAACATCAGAAGAGCCATCTTTATAAATGTCTAAACGCGCATAACCAGGAACACCAGCAGAAAATAAACCACCTCCAACATTTCTTGTTGGGTTTACTTTAGATCCAGAGCCACTTACTATTTGCGGCAAGTTGTCTTTAACAATGTATTGCAAACTATGCTCATGTCCAGCAACAAAAATCACTTTGTCATTTTCTTGAGATAACGTCACAATTCTATTTTTAAACTCGAGGTATCTTTTGTTTTGTAAATCAGTATTGCTTAAGCCACTTGTTTTTCTCAACACATTGATAAAAGTTCCTAGAATTGGTAATGGAATATTTCCTCCGGTTGGAAACAATTGTTGCTGTAATGAAAATTGCCCCCCATGTGGCCCATTAGTATACATCGGATGATGCATTGCAATAATGGTTGTTTTTCCTCTCGCTTTTTTTACCAACCCTTCAAATTCATCAAAAAACCGAGTTCTTGTTTTGATTTCGCAGTCATCATTTATTGTTGGATGTTTGTCCCAGTTAGTTAAATACCATTGACTATCTATGGTGATTAAAACAATATTATCAGAAATGTTAACCTTGTCAATTGGGCACCCATTTTTTGGTGAAAAGGAGTTTTTACCCAGAATCTTTTTAATGTAATTTTCTTGTCGCTCCAGTCCTTTTAAACCATTTGCATACCAGTCGTGGTTTCCCGGAATAAATATGGTGTTTCCTTTAAAGTTCTTCACAATATCTGTCTGAATCTTTAATTGGTGCTCAGCAAAATTTCTTTGTGTATGTCCTTTTTTAGGCATGCCGGCTGGGTAAATATTATCTCCTAAAAATAATAGGGTGCTATTTTTTGATGCCGCTGTTAATGCTGTTCTTAATCTTTTTAAAGTAATTGTTTCGCTTCCAATTGGTGAGTTTCCTCCATCTCCAAGTAAGTAAAATGAATGTGCAACGTCTTTTGTAGTAGAGGTATTTAAAATTGAATTATTATTTTTGTATTGCGGTTTGAAAGTTGCACAATTAGTTAATAGTAGTACCGTTATAATTATGCTCAAATATTTTGGACTGTTCATCTAATTTTTTTTACTTTAGTATAAAAATAATTCTTTTATGGAGACCTTGTTACTTAAAACCGAAAAATATGTTTTTTCATTATTAACCAAAGAGTTAAGTAATGATTTTTTGTACCATAATTTAAGCCATACACAACGTGTTGTAAATGCGATGAAAGAATTAATAGTTGGAGAGAAAATTTCTGAAGTAGATGCAAATGTTTTATTGCTTGCTGCATGGTTTCATGATGTGGGTTATGTAAAAGGAGGCGATAATCATGAAGAGTCTAGTGTTAGAATAGTAACAAATTTTTTAGAAGAATATAATATTGATGATTCTATTATTAACGATGTTAGTAGGATAATTAGAGCAACTAAAATGGGGGCTGAGCCAGATGACATTTTAGAAAAAGTAATGAGAGATGCAGATTGTGCTCATTTAGGGCAGAAAGGATTTTCAGATGTTAGTGATTTGCTTAAAGAAGAGGTGAATTTAGTACGTGATAAAGATTATTCTGATTTAGAATGGATTCAAGAAAACATTCAGTTTCTAGCAAATAACCATAATTATCATACCAGTTATGCACAAGAAAACTGGCAACAAGGAAAAGATAAAAATTTGGCCCAATTGTTTAAGTCTCAGAAAAAAATAAAACAAGAAGAACGGAAAGAAAACACTAAAAAAGAAGAATTAAAGCTTAAAAAGCAGAAAGCTAAAACTCCAGAGCGTGGTATAGAAACAATGTTTAGGGTTACTTTAAGAAACCATATTACTTTGAGTGATATTGCAGATACAAAAGCCAATATTTTACTGTCTGTAAATGCAATTATTATCTCTTTAGCGTTGTCTAGTCTTTTGCCAAAATTAGACAATCCTTCAAATCAATATTTAATTACTCCAACCATTATTTTTATAGCTTTTACAGTGGCGTCTATTATACTATCTGTAATTGCTACAAGACCAAACGTTACTGAAGGAAAGTTTACGAGAAAAGATGTAGAAGATAAAAAAGTGAATTTATTATTCTTTGGGAATTTTCATAAAATGAGTTTGCCAGAATTTGAATGGGCGATGGGCGAATTAATGAAAAACAAGGAGTATCTGTACAGTTCTATGACAAAAGACTTGTATTTTCTAGGGAAAGTACTGAATAGAAAATACAAGATACTACGAGTAACCTATCTTGTTTTTATGATTGGAATTATCGTTTCTGTTACTGCATTTGCCCTTGCATTTAAAATACAAGAAACAGGAATAGTTTAAGCTTTTAACTCTTCTATTAAATCATTAAAAGAGATTGCTTTTTCTTCATTAAAATCTTTATTGAATAGTACTTCTACACGAAGTGCTTTTAATCCAGAAACACCTTGTAAGTCTTCAATTTCAAGTTTTTCTACTTTGCCTAAGTGATTTTTAGATTGTAAGAATTTGATGTATTTTAAATATTCAATAGCATCGCTGTCTTGAGAATATACAATAGCTATTTTTCCAGGAACTGTTAAACGTTCATTTGTGTCTTTTATGTTTGCTTTGTCAATACGCTTTTTTATGATTTCGTATCTAATATTATAAGCGCCATCAACATCAAATTGTTTTTCATCCATTCTAAATTTAATAGCTAACGGATTGCTGTGTACTAAAATTAAAGAGGCAACTCTTAAGTCATGATTCATTTCTGATCGTGCTTTAAAAGCAACATTTTCCATGTCGTACATCATTTGCAATTGCCACAATCTTAAGTTGTATAAAAATAGCTTATCAAACGAATCGTTTTTAACCAATGAGCTACCGATATACATGTTGTACTCAACACCATCTGTTTTATAGCGTTCAAAATAATGCGGAAACATTTCTTGAGCTTCTTCTTGTTTTTGATCTAAAAACTTTGCTAGTTTATCATTTAATAAGGTAACACTATCTTCATAGTCTTTACGCTTTTCGTAAACAACATGTAGTTTAGAATCTATTCGATTCATGTAAACTGCTACATGTTCAGATAAACTTTCATTTACCTTTTTAATATGATTAAATACCGGGTAAATATCTCGTTTTAGAAAATCGATAATTGCAATTTCATCTCCAGCTTTTAATCCGTCAGAAACATTTGTAGAGTATTCTTTTATTCTGAAAATTAATTCATCATAAATTGGAAGTTTTTCTACTAAACATGCTTCGTTTAAGACTTTTATAGCCAGTTTTAATTGCGTAGTCAAATCTTCCTTGATGGCTGTGTTTCTAGCAATAGATGAGCCTTTAATGTCACTTTGTCCAAATAGCGGATATACATCGTTAAAGACAATTTGGGTTAGCTTAGGTTTTTCTACTTTTTCGGCTAATTGTTGTTGGTAATTTTCTGCAGCTTCAATAAAACGCCATTTTACCGCAGGATGAATTGTGGTGTAGTGTTCTTGAATTGTAGCTTCAATTTCATTTAAATGCTCTTCAGAAAAACGATCTATGGCAGCTTTAAAAACGGGAATAATATCTTTTAATTTATTCTGATTGATAGAGTTTAATTCGAAAGGTCTTGGTGAAGCAATTTCTAAAATAGATAAATCCTTACCAGAAGTAGCTTTAATTGGCATTAAAATAATACTGCCAATTTCTTGTGAAACTAACTTCTTATACAGTTGATTTTTATTTGTCTGTTTTCCGTATTTTTCAATGTCTGAAATAGCAAAAGGTTCTTGTTTGCTAAAAATTGTTTGCAGTGTGTGATCACAAAAAATTGATTCTGAACATACGTGCATTTCATTTGAAATAATTAAACTTTCTGATTTTTTACTTTTTATGCTGTTATTGCTATCTGAAGAAATATCATAAACGGAATAGCCTAATTTAAGATCGCTAATATTGTAGAATTCTCTAATGTTACTTTGTAAGTCTGATAATAAATTGTCATCACTACGCAATAAATTTGTTCTAATGTTAGAAATGGTTTCGTCTGTAGTAACATCAAATAAATTCATGATTCCAAACCCTTTATAGATGTAACTATTTGGCGGAAATTTTTCTTTCCAAACATCAATGTTGTCAAAGTTGTCGAGCAAAATCTTAATGTCTTCTTCTGTGATTTTTGGAGCTTTTTCAGTTGGGGTAATCTCACCAAAATCTCCATTATAGGCAGCTCTGTAGTGTTTGATAACTCCCGTGTTTATATCTGGAATATCAAAAAAGAAGGGTCTTTTTAAATCGATATTATAATCGTATACAGATGCTAAAATCATTGTACATCCGTAAATAAATAAAAGATCGTCTTCAAAATTACGTGGTTTTGCAACGTAATCTTCACCAGCATTGTTTAAGATATTTTCAAAACGTGTCGTAAATTTAAACGATGTAAACGTAAAAGGAATTGTCGCCGACTTTATTTCATTTAATAATAAGGGCTCAGGAAACAAAGGCTCCAATAGTAAACTTATGGTGTCTTGTAATTTTTCTAATAAACTCAAATCTGAAAACCCATCAATTAATTCAGGATGCTTTTCTATTTCTGCAACCATTAATTTTGCAGATTTATGAAAAGGATGCTCTTTAAAATCCTCTCCTGTATATTTTTGATACATTAAAAACACCTTCTCAAAACTTATTTTAAGTTGTAAGGGTAATTCAATTGGTTGCTGATTTCCAGGTTTTAATATTTTCATAAGATTTTCTTCTTAGTACTGCAAAAGTACGAATTGTATCTTAATAGACGATTGTTTTGAGAAATCTTGCAATTAAAAAGATATCATTCCAAAATCTCTTACGTTTCCTTTTTTTCCAAGGCTGTTAAACTTCCAGCTAAAACTTAGCATAAAGTATTGTTGCAATACAGTACTCTGATTGTCTTCTACATAGTTGTTGTTTGAGACCCTTCTTACATTGGTGTTTTGATTTAATAAATCATATGCTTTTAAGCTTAAAGTCCCTTTGTCTTTTAAAACAGAATATGCGAGTGTAGAATTCCAGAACCATGCGCTTTTCTGAAATCCGCTAATTACATCTGGGTTATAACTAAATCTAAGATTATTTCTCCACTCTAATTTTTTTGAAGACAAAGTCTTCGTGTTTAATCCAAAACTATGTCTTATGAATTTTTGTTTGTCAAAAGAGTTGATGTCAAATGTAGTTTGAGATAAGGAAACAGAGTAAAAAGGAGTAAATTGAATTACTTTTTTCCAGTCTAAAGTTAACCTGATATTTGGAGTGATAGAATTTGTTTTTGAGCTGTATTTTACACCGTTAAAATAGTTGATGTTTTTTCTAATAGATGCATATCCTCCAAATCTTAATTTTATAGATCGGATGGAATCTAATTTTAATTTTTTGCTATAACTACCACTTAAAGAGATGTTATAATTACCATTGACATTGTCATAGCTTGTGTTTCTAACAAAAGTAGTAGGGTCAATTACACTTTTACTGATAATTTGATTGTCTACCTTTTCAAACCTTGCATACATATAAAGTCCGGTTCCTTTTTGGAAATTGTATTTATTGTAATTAATTGAAAAACGATGGTTTGTAGTAGGTTTTAAATTTGGGTTACCAGTAATAATATTTAAAGGATTGGTTTCATTTGTAAATGGCTGAATTTGACCTATTGAAGGAGTGTTATTTGACACGTTATAACTTGTGTAAATTGAGGCCTTAGAATCAAACCTCTGGTAAAAACTTGCATTTGCTTCAAACGCTTTAAAATCCCTACTTAGGTTTAAAGTTGGTCTTAATTTATCTTCACTTTCTATCGTTCTAAATGCATAGCCACCTCTAATTCTAAAATTCCCTTTCTTCGTGTTGTAAGAGATTTGTACAGATGGCGCTCTTTTAGTGTTTCTATAAGTGAAATCTGTACTTAATAACGTGTTAAAACTTGTGTAATCTTGATTTGTGTTGTCAAAATCATACGTGCTTCTGACACTTTCTCTTTTATCTTTAGAATATTGATATTCAAAATTTAAAAATAATTTTTTAGCAATTAATGATTGTCTATAGGTAAACTTAGTTTCAAAGTTGTTGTATTCAGAATTAATATCGCTGTATTGGTTTCTATTTTCTATTGATGTATTTACCACTTCAATTTCTGAATTGTTGTAATTATCGGCTTCGTTTTTATCAAACTGGTTTATAATAACTGCTCTCAAAAAGCTACCGTTCTTACCAAGTTTTTTAGATAATGAAAGTGTGTTTTTAAAGTTTCTGTTTTTTGAGTCTATAATACTTCGACTATCAGATTTGTTTTTAAGAATCTTGTTTTCATCTAAGGTTTCTTCTGTATTTGTGTTTACACCATTCCTGTCATTAAATACAAAAGAAGGTTTAATGTTTATTAAAAAAGTTGAATCTACTTTTATGTCAATTTCAGTATTAAAACTATGGTTGTTATACTCATTATCTTGTTGACTTTCAGAATTTGAAAAATAACTCCCGGTTGGTAAAAAGGATTCTCTTTTTTTAGAAGATGTATTTGCAGAATTACTTCCAGAATAAAAATAATCGGCATTTACATCTGTTTTTTTTCCGAATTCATCAGCATATGTAAATCCACCATTTTTAGATTTTACAATTCCTTGGCCAGTACCAAATGATCTATTACCAACGCTAAATGCACCATTGCTGTTAAAAGAAATGTTACCAGAACTACCAAACATTTTCTGAATTTCACCAAAGCTAAAACCTGGCGAATTAATATCGTTTCCGCCAAATAAAACACTTACTCTGGTGTCATTATCAAACCGGTTTACCAATGCTGCATACTCATAATGGTCATCAGTCCCTTTACCGGCTGCTAATCTTCCGAACCAACCTTTATTGTTTTCTTTCTTTATGGTAAGGTTTATGGTTTTGCTAGTTTTATCTCCTTTTTGCCCAGTAAAAGCTTCAGATTTTGTTTTGGTATCAGTAATTTGAACCTTTTCAATAATTTCTTTGGTTAAGTTTTTAGTAACAATTGTTGGATCGTTTCCAAAAAAAGGCTTTCCATTTACAAGTATTTTATTTACTGGTTTCCCATTTACGGTTATTTTTCCGTTTTCATCAACTTCAACTCCAGGCAGTTTTTTTAGTAAATCTTCAACAGAAGCATCTCTTTTGGTTTTAAATGATTTAACATTAAATTCTAAGGTGTCTTTTTTTATAGTGATTGGGGCTCTGGATTTAATAACAACTTCATTCAAAATATTCTCTTCGGGTTTCATTAAGATTGCACCAAGATTTAAAGATTTGTTATTGAGTAGTATCTTTTTAGAATATGTTTTTAATCCAATATACGATACATATAGAATTAGTTCCTTTTGAAATGATTTACCCTCTAAAGAAAAATGACCTTTGTCATTAGATATGGTATAAGAAACAACAGAGCTGTCCCTTATTTTTTCTAAATGAATGGTTGCAGATTCTAATAGGGATTTGTCTTTGTCCGTCTGAATTGTTCCTGTAATTTTGTAAGAAGTTGATTGAGAGTGCATGCTTATAAAGCATAGCAATGCCATAAGGCACAAGATTTTTTTCATAGTAATTAGTTAATTTAGCAATAGTTATTCTTCAAATATAGCATCAATGTAAATCAATACACAAATTGTACTTGTCTAAATTGATGAATTTGGACTCTTTTTAACTTTAATTTAGCATGAATTGTTAAATTCATGTTATCATAAAGACGAAAGATCTTGAATTGTGTCTCAAAGAGTATGCCTTTTTGTAGAATATAGTTGCTGCGATAAAAGAAAAAGAAACGATAACAAAAGTAAACTTGCAGTGTCATAGGATATTAAGCTTAAATAATTGCTGTGTAAACACAAGAATTATTAAGCTCATAGCCAAAATAAAAAGCAAAACCTTTTAGAAGTTATGAATAAGAATTAATTCTATTTCTGTCTAAAGTAAATTATAATAGGTACTCCATTAAAATCGTATACCTCACGCAGTTTGTTTTCTAAAAATCGTCTGTACGCATCTTTAACATACTGAGGTAAGTTTGAGAAAAATGCAAATTGAGGCGTTGGTGTTGGCAACTGCATACAGTATTTGATTTTTACAAATTTTCCTTTAATAGCTGGTGGCGGGTAGCTTTTTATAATCTCCAACATTGTTTCATTCAGCTTGCTAGTTGAAATTCTGGTTTTTCTGTTTTGAAAAACAGTTACAGCCGTTTCAATTGCTTTAAAAATACGTTGTTTAGTCAATACAGAAACAAAGATAATTGGCACATCTGTAAATGGCGCAATTTGAGCTCTTACTGCTGCCTCATAATCACGCATGGTATTGGTTTCTTTTTCTACCAAATCCCATTTGTTGATTAAAATGATCACTCCTTTTTTGTTTTTTTCTGCCAACCAAAAAATATTTTGATCTTGACTTTCAAAGCCTCTGGTAGCGTCAATCATTAAAATAACTACATCAGAATATTCAATAGTTCTAACTGCACGCATTACAGAATAAAACTCTAAGTCTTCTTTTACTTTAGATTTTTTTCTAATTCCAGCAGTGTCAACTAAATTAAAGTCAAACCCAAAACGATTGTATTGGGTATGAATAGAATCCCTAGTAGTACCAGCAATATCAGTTACAATATTTCTGTCTTCGCCAATTAAGGCGTTTATAAACGATGATTTTCCTGCATTTGGTCTTCCAACTACGGCAAATTTTGGTAGCTCCTCTTTTTCTAAATCAACCTCTTCTGGTTCAGGCATTATTTTTGCCAAAGAATCTAGTAATTCTCCAGTTCCACTTCCGTTAATAGATGAAATTGTATGGTATTCTCCCAAACCTAAATTGTAGAATTCAACAGCATCTGCATCACGCATTGCATTGTCAACTTTATTCACAGCCGTAAGTATCGGTTTTTTTACTTTTCTAAGCAATTTAGCAACTTCAGTATCCATTGGGGTAATTCCTTGCTCAACATCTACTACAAAAAGAATAATATCAGCTTCATCTAACGCTAATTCTACTTGTTTACGGATTTCTTCTTCAAAAATGTCATCAGATCCAACGACATAACCTCCTGTGTCAATTACAGAAAACTCTTTACCGTTCCAATCTGACTTTCCATAGTGTCTATCACGGGTTACCCCACTAACAGAATCTACAATAGCTTCTCTACGTTGGACTAATCGATTAAATAACGTCGATTTCCCTACATTTGGTCTTCCTACAATCGCTACAATACTATTCATTTCTTGAAAAATTTCTGC
>MAAC01009844.1_pt1 | contig 27205 bp, 24 predicted proteins | sample 1115981 | NCBI WGS metagenome assembly MAAC01 (sample SAMN04961126, study PRJNA320927) | seawater metagenome | isolation source: sample BD02T64 sea water enriched with oil for 64 days | place: USA:Gulf of Mexico | collected 2013-07-27
TCGAAATAACAACAGGAAGATCCCATGGCATTAAATATTCAGGCGGCAGAACTACTCAAACGCGCCGCAGAAAGTGGCACACCCGGTCTCGGTGAAGGCACACCCGAAGAGGGTCGCGCGATTTTTGCCGCCACCACCCAGCTACTGGGCCTGCCTGCTCCGGAAGTAAAAGAAACCAAAGAACTACAAATCAGCGGCCCCAATGGGGATATTCGTACGCTGGTGATCACCCCCAAAGGCGTCGAAACAAAAGACCTGCCCGTCTTTATTTACTACCACGGCGGCGGTTGGGTCATCGGTAGCCCGGAGACCCATTACGAAGAGTGCTGCCACTACGCCAACGAAGCCCAGTGCATTGTTATCGTTCCCGACTACCGTCTCGCCCCAGAGCACCCCTTCCCCGCAGCCCCGGAAGATTGTTATGCCGTCTTGCAGTGGGCAGCGGACAATGCCGCAAGTATTGGCGCCGACAAAAGCCGCATCGCCGTGGGTGGCGACAGTGCCGGGGGCAACCTCTCCGCCGTTGTTGCGCAAATGACCCAACAACGCAGTGGCCCTGAACTTGCTTTGCAATTACTGATCTACCCAGCAACCCGTATGGGGGCAGAAACCCAGTCCTACCAAGATTTTGATGACGGCTACTTCCTAACCGCCAAAGCGATGAATTGGTTCTTCGATCATTACTTAAAGCAAGCGGAAGACTGGGATAACCTGCTGGCCTCGCCCCTACTCAATGATGACCTCGCTGGCTTAGCACCGGCTTATGTGATGACAGCCGGCTTTGACCCCCTGCGGGATGAAGGCCGTGCCTATGCGGACAAACTAAAAGCCGCCGGTGTACCCGTCGAATATGTCTGTTACGAGGGGCAAATCCATGGCTTTGCCTCAATGGCCGGGGCACTGGATGAAGCCCGCAGCTTTTTAGACGAAGCCGTGCAAGTGTTGCGTAAAGCCTTTAAAAACTAACTGATACATAGCTAATTCTATTTATTGGAATAACTTATAAGCCATTAAATTCAAACATTAAAATCTAATAACTATTGGAGTGAATAAACCATGTCACAGGCACAACTCGACAAGTTACTGAGCATCTTTGAAAAAATGCCCACCCTGGGCTCGATGTCTCTTGAACAGGAAAGAACTAATCTCGACGAAGGCGGCGCGCGTTTTCTCGTGCCCGACGATGTCACCCAGGAAGTGGTCGATGCCGATGGCGTGCCCGCTGAGTTTCTGGTTGCCCCCGGTGCCGACGCTGAGCGCGTCGTACTCTATTTGCACGGTGGCGGCTATGTCATTGGCTCCATCAAAAGCCATCGCTACCTGATGCAGAACGTTTCACGCTTTGCCGCTGCGAAAACCCTCGGCCTCGACTACCGCCTGGCCCCTGAAAACCCCTTCCCCGCCGCTGTGGAAGACGCCACCAAAGCCTATTGCTGGTTGCTGGCCCAGGGCTATAAAGCCAAAAACATCGCCATCGCCGGTGACTCTGCCGGTGGTGGCTTAACGCTGGCGACACTGGTGAATTTGCGTGAGAAAGGTATAGAGCTACCCGCTGCCGGTGTGCTGATCTCTCCCTGGGCCGACCTCACTGGCGAGGCCGCTTCGGTTAAAGCCCGTGCCGACATCGACCCCATGGTGAAGCCCGAAGGCCTGTATTCACTGGGTGACAAATACCTCGATGGTACTGATGCAAAAAACCCACTGGCATCGCCGGTGTTTGCCGATATGGCAGGTCTGCCGCCCCTGTGTATTCATGTCGGTGGTAAAGAAATTCTTTACGACGACGCCATTACCGTCGCCGACAAAGCCCGCGCTGCCGGTGTTGAGGTCGAACTCCTTGACGAGCCCGAGTTGTTCCACGTTTGGCACGCCTTTGCGCCCATGCTGGAAGAAGGACAGCAAGCGGTGGAAAAAATTGGTGCCTTTTTGCAGAAACAATTCAAATAAAAATAAGGATAAATAGGAATGGCAAGTCCAGAAAGTAAAAAGCTACTTGAGCTGCTGTGGAAGAACTATCCCGGCCCCTCGAATTACGAAATGATGAAAGACAAGGTCGACAAAATGCGTGCTAATTTTGTCAAGGCCACGGCGAATTTCGCCACACCAGCCAGCGATGTCACGGTCACCACGGTAGATGTCGACGGCACCGCTGCCGAATGGCTCGATGCCCCCGGTGTCGATGCCGACCGTGTGCTGTTATACCTCCACGGTGGCGGTTATGTGATTGGCTCCGTTGCCACCCACCGGGGTTTAACCGCATCGTTATCGAAGGCGGCCAACTGCCGTGTGCTCTCCCTCGACTATCGCCTGGCACCCGAGCATGTCTACCCCGCCGCTGTAGAAGACGCCACCAAGGCCTATCGTTGGTTGCTCAGCCAGGGCATCGCCGCCGATAAAATCACCATCGCCGGCGACTCAGCGGGCGGTGGCTTAACCCTTGCCACGTTAGTCGCCCTACGCGACGCTGGTGACACCTTGCCCGCCGCTGCCATCCCCATATCCCCCTGGACCGATATGGAAGGTACGGGCGAGTCGATGAAAACCAAGATCGATCTCGACCCCATGGTCGAACCCGGTGGTTTGATGGGTATGGGCCAAATCTACATGGGCGGTGGTGATCCCAAGCAAGCGACGGCCTCGCCCCTGTATGCCGATTACGATGGTTTGCCGCCCCTGTTGATACAGGTCGGCGATCTGGAAACCCTGCTCGATGATGCCAGCCGTGTTGCCGCCAGTGCAGAGGCTGCCGGTGTCGAGACCACGCTGGAGGTGTGGCCTGAGATGGTGCATGTCTGGCATTTATTCGCCCCGATGGTGCCCGAGGGTCGTGAGGCTATCGAGCGTATCGGCCAGTTTATTCAGGAAAAAACGGCCTAGACGGATATTTAAAGAGCTTTGCCAGGCACAAACCTGCAGCCAATGATCAGGGCTGCGGGACGGCCTGGCTTTATTTGTCGACCAAAGTCGCTGATACCGAGCCTTCAATCTACTTGCATTTTCAGCCCCGATCATTTCAACTGATAGCTGTATAAAAATTACTAATAAATCAATTCTATCTATTGAGGTTACTGAACATGAAAGCACCCGTTGTTTCAGCTGATTCACATATTGTCGAACCCCCCGAGGCCTACTCCGAGCACATCGACCCCAAATATCGCGATCGTGTGCCGCGCATTGTCGACGATGGCAAGGGTGGCGATGGCTATTTATGGGAGGGCATTAAGCGCCCACTCGATTTAGGTTTAATGTCGGCCGCCGGCATCCCCGCGGAAATTATGCCCAAAGAAGGCCCCAATCGGCGTTTTCACGATATGCATCGCGGTGGCTGGGACCCCAAGTTTCGTGTCGCTGACCAAATTCAGGATGGCGTTGATGCGGAAATTATCTATGCCTCCGTCGGTATGGTCTTGTGCAATGCCAAGGACCCGCTCTACAAAGATGCCATGTTTCGCTCTTATAACCTTTGGCTGCAGTCCTTCTGCAGTGAAGCACCCGAACGCATTTTCGGCCTCGGTCAAACCGCTATTCTCAGCGTCGATTCAGCCATTGAAGATTTTCGCCGCATCAAAGCCGCCGGTTTTGTCGGTGTGATGATGCCTGGCACGCCCATTGAAGAAGATTACGACCATCCCATGTACGACGCTCTTTGGGAGTGCGCCGTTGATCTGGAGCTGCCGATTTGTTTCCACATTCTCACCTCGAAGGAAAGTGCCGCTAGCATCAGTCAATATCGCGGTCATAAACTGAATGGCTTTATGAAGTTAATTCGCGCTATTCAGGACCTCATTGGCCTCTTCACTCTGGGCGGTGTTTTTGAGCGTCACCCCAAACTCCGCTTTGTCGGTGCCGAGGGCGATGCCGGTTGGCTGCCCCACTATATGGCCCGCATGGATCACGCCATGACGCGCCATGGCTACGGTAAAAATGGCCCGCTGCTGCCCCGTCTGCCCAGCGAGTATATTCGCGAAAATGTCTGGCTCACCTTCCAGGATGACTGGGAGGCCTTCGGCTGCTCCCACCGCATGAACCCCGAGCGCCTGCTGTGGGCCAACGATTTTCCCCACAGTGATTCCACCTGGCCCGACTCCATGGCCCTGGTCGATATGCATGCCGAAACCGTCACGCCCGAGATCAAAGATCAGATTCTCGGTCTTAACTGCGTTAACTTATTTAACCTGCCACTCGGTGCGAATGCCGCAGCCAAATCTGCCTAAAAGCTGTTTAGGCTCTGAATTTAGCTAATTAACACCTAAAAAAAGGGCGGGTAAAGATAATTTACCCGCCCTTTTTTTAGATACAAAGTTATAGGTGGAAATTATAGGTTGAAGGCTATAGCCAGAAAGTTATAGCCAGAAGTTTTTCCGATTAAAAAACCGAAGTTTTATCAAGGTACTCATTTGAAAGCTAAAGCAATAGAACGTTTTATTCGCCAAAAAATCCTTAAACGGGGTAAGAAAAAAACACGAGAAGATAAATGCTTTCAGATTAATACTAAATTTACCGAAAAATATCCCGACTACGCCATAGGCATTGGCACTTATGGAATGCCTCAGGTACACGACTGGCAGCAAGGCACCACGCTCAATATTGGCGCCTACGGTTCCATTGCCGCCAATGTGCAGATATTTTTAGGCGGTCATCATCGCGTTGACTGGGTGACGACCTATCCCTTTCCTGAGCGCCTTGCTGCCCAGACCGGCATAGAGGATTGCGTCGCCAGCAATGGCGATGTCAATATTGGTTCTGATGTCTGGTTGGCGAGTAACGTCATCATTTTATCGGGCGTAACGATTGGCCACGGTGCGGTTATCGCTAACGCCGCCGTGGTGACAAAAGATGTGGAGCCCTACTCCATCGTCGGTGGTAATCCGGCAAAACATTTGAAATATCGCTTTTCATCGTCGATCCGAGAGCGTTTATTAGCGGTCCAATGGTGGAATTTCCCCAATGAAATAATTGCCAATAATATTGATAAACTTTGCTCAAATGATATTGATGTCTTCCTTGAATTTGCTGAAGCGTTCAGGAAGAATGAATAAGACTCGACAGCCTTACAGTTCACCAGCGAAGTAGAAAGTCATCATGCAAGGTTAAATGCAAAATGGAATTTTATAATTACAAAGGGATAAGAAATCATGACATTGACAAAAAAACTCGGCGCGGAATTTATCGGTACATTTTGGTTGGTCTTGGGCGGCTGTGGTAGTGCGGTGCTGGCCGCCGCATTTCCCGACGTGGGTATTGGTTTACTCGGTGTTTCCCTGGCTTTTGGTTTAACGGTGCTAACAATGGCCTTTGCGATTGGCCATATTTCCGGCTGCCACCTCAACCCCGCCGTGTCATTTGGACTTTGGTCGGGTGGGCGCTTTTCCCTCGGCGAGCTCGCACCGTATATTGGCGCACAGGTCGCGGGGGGTGTCGCCGGTGCGGCAATTCTCTATGTCATCGCCTCGGGACAAGCGGGTTTTGATGCCAGTGCCGGCTTTGCATCGAACGGTTATGGCGAGCACTCACCGGGGGGCTATAGCTTAACGGCGGCGCTGGTCACTGAGTTTGTTATGACCTTTATGTTTTTAATTATTATTTTGGGTGCTACGGATAAGAGAGCACCACAGGGCTTTGCGCCACTGGCCATTGGCCTTGGGCTGACGCTGATCCACCTCATTAGTATTCCCATCACCAACACCTCGGTTAATCCGGCACGCAGTACCGGCGTTGCCATTTTCCAGGGTGACTGGGCCCTGTCGCAATTATGGCTTTTCTGGATCGCGCCCATTGTCGGTGCCGTGTTAGCAGGGATCGTTTACCGCTGGTTTGAAAGCGAAGATTAGAAACTTACGGTTTCTAGCCACAAAAAAATGCCGAGTCATTAGTGACTCGGCATTTTTATTTCAACAACTTGCCATTGTTTTTAATGAAAAACCAAAATTACAGCTTACGCAGCTCGGGTATGCACTTCTCTGCAAACAGGCTCATGCTTTTGGTGGCGTAGTCATAGGGCATGCCAGCATAGCTGAAGCAGCCGCTCATTTTGAAATCGCCAATAACTTGCTTGCGTGCTTCTGCTTTTTCCATGATCTGCTCGGGTGTGCCCCAGATTTGAAAATCGACAAAGGCCTGGGCGACGGCATCAACGCCGACATCGTTAAGCATTTTTGAGGCTTCGGCGTAGGAGTTATAACCGCTGGTGCCTTCAAAGTGATCACCGGCCATTTCATAGTGATTGGCGGCGGTGAGGAAGTACTCGGCGGCGTATTTTCGCGCCATTTCTTCGGCGCGGTCGGCGTTCTCATCACACACCACGAAGTCGATACACAGTACCGGTGGTGCCGTGGCATTGTGCTTCTTCTGGAAGAGCTCTCGGTAACGGTTGATTTCAACGGCCATGGTGTCCAGAGGCTTCTGCATAAACAACATGATGGTGGTGCCCATGTTAGCGCCGGCATCGATGGAGTCGGGTGACATGGCCACCGAGTAGATGCGATCTTCAAAGCTATAGGGCGGACGTGGACGAATCTCAACGCGGGGCTGTTTGATCACTTCACCGTCGTATTCGGCAAAACCGGTTTTCAGCGCCGTCATAATCATTTCAGCACTTTCGTCGAACTGTACACGGCTCTTGCTCATGTCGAGACGGAAGTTGTCGTATTCGATACGGGCCAAACCACGGCCCATGCCGAAGATGGTGCGACCCTTCGAATAGTAGTCGAGCAGGCAGATCTCTTCGGCGACGCGCAGGGGGTCGTGCCAGGGCAAGATGACCGCACCGGTGCCAAGCTTGATTTTACTGGTCTGCCCCGCCATGTAGCTGAGAAATTGAGTCACATCGGGACACATGGTGTAGTCGGTGAAGTGATGTTCAACACACCACAGCGAGTCGAAGCCCAGGGGTTCAGCCAGTTTGGCAATTTCGAGTTCGGCGTCGTAAACCGCCAGATCGGTCATATTGCCGGGGTTTTGGAAGAGCATGTGAATGCCAACGTCCATAAGAGTCTCCTATCCTAAGATTGATTATTTAAAGGGTAATTGGCGAAGCCGCTTAGCGGACTTTTGTGCCGAAAATTAATGCTGCTAATGAAAAATTTGCGCCCGTAACTTACCCCAATCCCCTGGACATTACCAGCCGGTAGCCTGCGGCGCCCCTGGCTTGAGCCTGTGGTCGAGGCCCGATAGCTGTGCTCTAATAAGCACGGAATTATCCACAGACAATAATAATCAGGGAGTTACAAGATGAAAGCAGTGCGAAGAATTGTCACCGGTGTTAACGACACAGGGCAGTCCGTTTTTACTCAGGATGAAGGCCGCGACGACCTTTTCGGTGGTCAGGGCATGGAAGGCTTTACCGACCAGGGACAACTGGCGATGGCCGATTTATGGATGGGCACCCTGCCCGCTAATAACGCGGCCGATAACTTTGGTGAGCGCCCGGGGGAATATAGTCTCGACCCCATTCCCGGCACGATGATGGTGCGCATCGCCGAATTTTCACCAGACCAATACCAACGACATCATTATCGTGCTCGAGGGTGAAATCTATTCGATGATGGAAACCGAAGAAACCCTACTCAAAACCGGTGATGTCTTGATTCAGCGCGGCACCAATCACGCTTGGTCGAACCGTTCGGGTAAGAAGGTGAAAATGGCGGCGATTATGATGAGCACCGAATAGCTAGTCTCCTCATTTCGTTGCTGTCTCTTTTTAGCAGCACTTTTAAAGACAAAACCCTGCTCTCGAGGCAGGGTTTTGTCTTTATGCCAGTGTACATACCGCGACGAATCTAGCCCTTGTTGCAGCTAAGTATTACAATATGAGCCTTAAAGCAATCACATAAGTCCTCTTACTATGATTAGTATTTATCACAATCCGCGCTGTTCGAAATCTCGCCAAACCCTGCAACTGCTCGAAGAAAAAGGCATCAGCCCGGAGGTTGTCCTCTACCTTGAAACGCCTCCCGATAGGGCTACTTTGCAGGCTTTGCTCGACAAACTCTCGATTAGCCCTCGGCAGCTACTGCGCAAGAGTGAAGCGGACTACAAAGAAAACACGCTTAAAGATCCCGGCCTGTCCGATGAGCAGCTGATCGACTTTATGCTCAAATACCCGAAGTTGATCGAGCGCCCCATTGTTGTTAATGGCGACAAAGCCGCCCTCGGTCGCCCTCCGGAAGCCGTACTTGCAATCCTGTAAGCAAGGCCGCTTATCGGCGGTCCCGCCTGTTGCTAATAAGCAGAGGGAAATATGCTGTGAGGCTTACCCTTCTTGAAAGATCTTAGTGAGTTGCTGCGCAAGGCGCGAATAATTACTCGGCTTAGCTATGGGGTACTTATTGTCAGCCTTTTTTGCGGCGGGCTGGTCAGTGGCACACCGGCGATTTTATTGGTGTTTGCGGTTGCGCCACTATTGATTTTCATCCCCGGTCTGCGCCAAGAAAATTATCGCTCCATCAGTATGTTGTGCTTTGTCACCCTGCTGTATTTCACCGTGATAGTGGCCAACCTGTTTGAGCCCGATAGATCTTTGTTTGATATCAGTGCCGTGATTGCCGTCGTGACGCTGTTTATTACCACGATGATGTACAGTCGCTGGCTACAGCGGCAACAGGCCAGTTCAGGCATTGATTACAGTAACGAGTGCTAAGCTGCTTACAACATGAGCCCGACAACAGCTGTAACGCAGAATAAATAGCGACGACAAGATGTCGCCTAACCAGAGGTCGCAAGAGTGAAAGGAAGTCCCCAAGACAAAAAGCAACAGGGCTTTTTCAGGAAGATGTTCTCCCTGATCAATTCCACGGTTAAATTTATCCGCTCGGCAATTAACCTGCTCGTGCTCCTCTTTATTCTCAGCATTATTGCCAGCATGTTCGCTGACAACGTCAAACCTCTGCCCGAACAGGCGTTTCTGCGCCTCATCCCCAGTGGCATGCTGGTTGAGCAATTGACCTATACCGACCCGCTGTCACAAATCCTCGGCAAGAATACTCAGCGCCCGACGGAAACCCTGGTCAGCGATCTTAGCGATGCGCTAGAAGCTGCGAAAGATGATCCGCGCATTACCGGCCTGGTACTCGAGCTGGACTTCCTCGCCGGTGGTGGCATTAGCAAACTACAAACCATCGGTGCTGCCATCAGCGACTTCAAAAGCAGCGGTAAACCCGTTATTGCCGTCGGTAGCAACTACAGTCAGGAGCAGTATTTTCTCGCCAGCTTTGCCGATGAAATCCACCTCAACCCCATGGGTTCCATCATCCTCAGTGGCTATGGCAACTATCACTCCTTTTTTAAGGATGCCCTCGACAAGCTGAAGATCAACTTTCATGTGTTTCGGGTTGGTGAATATAAGGATGCGGTAGAACCCTTTCTTCGCAATAACATGTCTGCGGCTTCTAAGGCCCAGGCTGCGCTGTGGCTGAATGAGCTGTGGCAGGCCTATAGCAGCGGCGTTGAAAGCAACCGCGAACTGCCCGCCGCCACCATCGACAATTACGTCGCCAATATGAGTCAAAACCTCAGCCTGGCCTCGGGCAATGGCGCTCAGCTGGCGCTGCAACACGGCCTGGTTGACCACCTCAGTCCGCGCCCAGCGATGCGTAAACGGCTGGCGTCGATGGCCGGGCTGAATGAAGAAAAGGATGATTATCTGCACGTCGAAGTGCAGGAATATTTATTCCACCAAAAGCTGCAACTCGCCGAGACGCAGAGCAAAGATAAGATTGCCCTAATTGTCGCCAAGGGCACCATCTACGACGGCGAACAACCCGACGGTGATATTGGCAGTAAAACTTTCAGCGACTTGCTCGCCCAGGTACGAAAAGACAAGGCTATTCGCGCCCTGGTACTGCGCATCGACAGTCCCGGTGGCAGCGCTTTTGCGTCCGAAGTGATGCGCCGTGAAATAGAACAGATTCAAAAAAGTGGTATTCCCGTGGTGGTGTCCATGGGTTCCCTCGCCGCATCAGGCGGCTACTGGATAGCGGCTGGAGCCGATCAAATCTGGGCCTCGCCCACCACCATCACCGGCTCCATTGGCGTCTTCGGCGTGATACCGACCTTTGAAAAAACCCTGGCAACATTGGGAATCTACAACGATGGCATAGGCACCTCGCCCATCGCCGATATTTATCATCTCGACCGGCCCATGAGCCCCCAGGCCCAGCAGTTGATTCAGCTGAGCGTCAACAATATTTACCAGCAGTTCCTCGATCTGGTGGCGAGCGGTCGTGACAGCACAGCAAGCCAAGTTAATGAAATTGCTCAGGGTCGCGTGTGGACGGGACGCAAAGCCAAAGAGTTGGGCCTGGTGGATGCGCTGGGTAATCTGGATGATGCCATTGCCGCTGCTGCCACATTGGCCGAGCTGGACGACTACGAGCTGATCGACATTAAGCCCAGCCTCGGCTTTCGGGAGCAATTATTGAAGCAGATATCTCAGGGCGTGCAACAAAGCGCGCAGAACCTGGGGCTGCAATCGCGGCAACAAAGTTTGCTGAGCCCCGCTTTAAGCCAGTACGCCGAGCGCCTGTTTGCGCAAAGCTACCTGGGTGAACAGGCACCGGGGCATCTGTATTTACAGTGTGTGCAGTGTCGGGTTGATTAAAGCGTCCTGCCTTTAAGCCTTTAAAAAGGCGTCTAACAAAAAAGCTTACCAGCCGAAGGCTTTTTTCATCAGCGGGATGGTCGCTTTACTCTGGTATTGTAGGGCGAAACTATCCAGCCGGTGCAGATGGTCAACTAGGGAATGCAGGTCGCGGGGCGCTCGATTCATTAAAAAGCCGAGGGCCTCTTGACTCATGTTTAAACCCAGACGTGCAGCGCGAAACTGCACAATGGCGGCTTTTTCCTCATCACTGTAGGCGGGCAACTGAAATACGGTGCTGGCAGCGAGACGTGATTCGAGATCAGCCAATTGAATGGACAATGCACGGGGCGCCCCATTGGCACTGATTAACAACCTGCCTCCGGCTGCCTTTACTTCGTTGAAGAGATGAAACAGCGCTTCCTCCCACTCGGGCACAGCGACTACCGCCTGCAAATTATCGAGACAAAGCAGCTGGCAGGCGCCTAAACCCTGCAGCACATCTTGTGGCGGATAACTGGCCATTGCCTCCAGGGGCAAATACTGAATGCTTTGACCACTGGCAACGGCCTTGTGACAGGCCGCCTGTAGCAGATGGGTTAAACCACAACCCCTGCCTCCCCAAAGCAATATATTGCCCTCAGAACTTGAGAGCTGCCCGTCTTCGAATCCAGCCTTGAGGCTCGCCAGGGCCTGTTGGCGAGGGCTATGGGCAGCGCTGAAAAAGTTATCAAAGAGGGTATCGTCGGCGAGGGAGACAGCCAGATTCAGTTGCTCGGCGGGCATCAGTTTAGCGCGCCGCACGCCAGCGGAAGTGTTCAACGCTAGCGCGTGGCGGTGAAGGCATACCCGATGGTTCAGCAGTATCACCATCCAACTGAGTGACTCGGGATAAACGCGGCTCTTTATGTAAGGCCCGCAATAAGACCCGCGATTCGCCCTCGGTGGCCAGGTCGAGAACCAGGGTGTCGCCATCGATGCTGCGCACCTTGACGTTATTGACGATTTCCAGACCGGCGAGAAAACTATTGAGCTGTGTGAAGGCGGCAAAGCTGCCGATATTTTCCACCACCAGGCGAAACAAGTCAGCTTCGGCATCGGCAAAGTAAGCCATTTTCCCGGCGAAACGATCGACCACCTGACCGACACTCTCACTCAAGAACGCATCGCTTGAAGCCACTTGCAGGGTATTGAGTAGCCCACCCTGCCCGGCAAAACTGCCCTTGCGCCCGGCAAGATACCAGGAGCCCCTGACAGCACCACTGGCAAGCTGGCTATAGCGCAGCACCAGCCAGTGATCGACGCCATAGCGTTTGGCGGCGTCTTGCAATTGTTGCGGATTGAGGGACCAGGCGGCCAGTGAACTCAGCGCCAATTGATCACCCAGGTCGTACAAAGGTAGTTGAAAGGGCAAGCCGCGATGCTGAAAGCTGTTTTGCAAAGCCGGGGGTAGATCCGTGCCCTCAACAAAGCGGTAACCCGAGGCTGTTTGCTCAAGCACCCAAACCAGTACTTCGGGACGATTGGCCGGCCAAATGGGCAGGTCGAGGGTGCGCATCAACTCATCAACTGTAACCTTGGCGAACTGTACAGATAGAGGGAAGCCCGGCGGCCTTTGCTCGACGGCAGGTAGCTCAGTGTCAGGTGGTGACAAAGGATCGGACTGTATCTGGGGTTGAGGTTGAGGTTGAGGCAAATAAGCGTACTTGACCATGTAGTTGCGGGCCTGAGCCAAGGCCTGATCAACGCCGGGATGGGTGACAATATCTTTGCTACCGGTGGTTTTAATCAGCACCTCAGCCAGGGCCAGAGAAAAGCCCTGTTGTCGCTCGATACGGCTCTGGTCGGCCACCTCGACGGTTGCCGAATACAAACCCTCGACGACGACGGCAAGCGCTATCTGGGGCAGGCTCATGACGAAAGTGATCAGCAGGCGTTTAGGGATAAATTTCATGGCGCGATTGTAGCAGCAGAAACACCGTCAAAGCAGCCACAAGCTGCAGCGCAAACACCCTGAAAGGGGTTTTTACAGCACACGAGACCAGAAGCCCAGCGTGAGCAGTCCGCTCTCAATCGTTCAAATTGCTCGTTTGCCGAGAAACTCGTGGCATCCATTCCTTGCTCAATCAGTCCTACAAACAGCACGGCAAAAAAATTCCGCCTCAAAGCAAGGTTACACCTGCTTTTCTTGTCCAGTCCCTATAAAATGCGCGCTTTAATCAGGATAGTCACCATGAGCCAGAATCAGCCCCCTTCCATTACTTATAAAGACGCCGGCGTTGACATTGAGGCGGGCAATGCTCTGGTGGAGCGCATTAAGCAGGTTGCGGTGCGCACCCGCCGCCCGGAAGTGATGGCCGGCCTCGGTGGTTTTGGCGCACTGTGCAAAATCCCCGCAGGCTATAAAGAGCCCGTGCTGGTGTCTGGCACCGATGGTGTCGGCACCAAGCTGCGCCTCGCAATCGATCTGAAAAAGCATGACACCGTGGGCATCGACCTGGTTGCCATGTGCGTCAATGACCTGATTGTCTGCGGTGCCGAGCCGCTGTTCTTTCTCGATTACTACGCCACCGGTAAGCTCGACATTGATATCGCGGCGGCCGTGGTAACAGGTATCGGCAAGGGCTGTGAGCTCTCGGCCTGCTCCCTGGTCGGTGGCGAGACCGCCGAAATGCCCGGCATGTACGAGGGCGAAGACTATGACCTGGCGGGCTTTTGTGTCGGCGTGGTCGAGAACGACAACATTATCGACGGCAAAGAAGTCGCCGCCGGTGACGTACTGATCGGCCTGGCATCGAGCGGCCCCCACTCCAATGGCTATTCACTGATTCGTAAAATACTTGAAGTCAACGAGGTTAATCCGGCAGATGTTGAGCTCGACGGTCAGAACCTGGCCGATGTACTACTGACGCCAACTCGCATCTACGTCAAATCACTGCTTCAACTTATTCGTGAGAGCAAGGTGCACGCCCTGGCCCACATTACGGGCGGCGGCCTGCTGGAGAATATCCCCCGCGTTCTACCCGACCACACCAAAGCTATTATTGATACCAGCAGCTGGACTGCACCACCGATCTTCCAATGGCTGCAGGAAAAGGGCAATATCTCGCCCACGGAGATGTATCGCACTTTTAACTGTGGCATTGGCATGGTGATTTGCGTGCCAGCATCGGAAACAGACACGGCACTGGGTTTGCTGTCCGCAGCCGGTGAAACGGCCATGGTGATTGGCGCTATTGCCGCAGCAAAAGAGGGTGAAGAGGCTGTCGAACTGAACTAAATCAGACTCGGGTACTCGAACGTAGTAACTTATAAAAATTCGTTAGGGGCCATTGATCATGTCCCTGGCGATACTTGCTACCGCGATGATTGATTATGCGTCCCCTTATTAGTATTTTTACTACCCGCACTTTTAACACCCGCACTATCAGCACCAGCATTTTTAGCACACTCTTTTTATTATTCCTTATTAGCCCCCCGCTACTCGCCAGCGAGATACCCCTCCCGCTGGCACTTCTGCCCTATCAGGCCAGTTACACCGCGACATACAACGGCATGCCCATTGAGGCTCAACGTAAGCTGTTGAAGCTGGAACAAGGCTATCGCCTGGAAACCTCGGCGCGCAACTTCCTCGGCAATATGCGTGAAACCGAGCAACTCCACCTCGACGCCGAGGGTCGTATTCGCATTGATGGCTATCGATCAAAGCGCTCTTTCTTTGGCAGCAAACGCGAAGCAAAGCTGGTTATCGACCATCAACTCAACAAAGCCACTTATACCCGCAAGAAGAAAAGGCGTGAAATCGCTCTACAGCCCGACGTCCTCGGCCCGATTAGCTATCAATTGCAATTGCGCCGCGATCTTGCTCAGCCTGACTCGACACTGAAATATACCGTCATTTCCCACGGCAAACTTAAAAACTACCAATTTGAACGCCTTGGCAATGAGATGATTACCACCGGGCTGGGTGATATTAGCGCCTTGAAAATACGCCGCGTGCGGGACAACAAAGAGCGCGAAACCCTTTTCTGGATGGCGGAAGAATTTGCTTACCTGCCGGTCAAAGTCTGGCAGCGAGAGGAAGACGGTGAAAGCTACGAAATGACATTAAAGTCACTGGTCCTCGAAGACAGGGAGTGATTGCCAGCGCTAGCGAATACCCACTAAGTACTAAAAAAGGAATAACACATGTCACTTGCGCCGAATGACCCCCTTGTCGCCGATGCCAGGCACAGCTCATCACCGTCAAATGCGCGAGTGGGGCTGCTTATTATTGCCTTTTCTCTGCTGGCGGCGACGATTTATTTTCTCTATACCAACCAGCTCTATCAGCAGCAGGATAAGCCCCAGACGCTTGAAACACCCATTGCAAAACTATTGCTGCAAGATCCGCCAGCCAACGATCTCAACCCTGCACCGACGATTAACATTCCCCCCCTATATTTTGACGCAGAGTTCGCCGAATCCTTAGCGCCAGCCCTACCCCCCTTGCCCGCTTATGAACAGGCGAATGACTTTATCCGCGAGCAGCTTGGGTTGGAGAACTGGCAGGCATTACATATAAACCCCGAAAATCTGCCAGCACTGAATAAGGATTTTTTGTTACAGCGCAGTGTCGCCTTTGTCGACGGGCTAGCGAAGGGGGCTTTACTCGATAAACTCCAGCCCTTTGCTCGCCCCAGCCAGGCTTTTATCGCCGATAAACAGGGCCAGGCTTTATCAATGGGCTCGGCAAACTTCCAGCGTTATGACGCCTTTACCCAGGGCATCGTCGCCATCGACAGCCAACAGGCCGCCGCATTTTTTCACTGGACGCGTCCCTTGTTGGAAGCGGCCTATAGCGAACTGGGCTACCCCGGTGAAAGCCTGGGCACGGCTGTTATCAGTGCCATCGACACCCTCCTTGCGACGCCTGCTATTGAAGGCTCCATCGCGTTAAAGCGTAAGTCGGTACGCTATCAATTTGCCGACCCGGCACTGGAAGCCCTGCCGGGGGCGCAAAAACAATTACTGCGAATGGGCAGTGAACATTCCGCTCGCCTTAAAGCCTGGTTACGTGACTTGCGCTCGGCTCTGCTAGCTTCGCGCCAGGGTCAATAAGCCAAGTAAGATCACCGCTTTAATCCTATGACAAAGCACAAACAATAGGCACAAGGTCTACCACTTGATCTGTGGCTACAGGGTCGCTACATTGGGCGCCGTAATGTATTACCAGCCCCTATCATCAATGTGGAAGTAGACTGACCGTGTCACAAAAAGACCAGCCCTCAACAAACGCCTCAAGCAATGTTTTCTTTGAAGCCGAGACCCCGGCGGCAACAACCATGGAAGAGGCATTACAGCCCTTCCTCGATAAGAAGAAAGCGCTGGACGAACTCGATTACAGCAAGCGCCACGCTAAGGGCATGTTGTCTGCTAGAGAGCGTGTCGACCTGCTGTTTGATAAAGATGCCTTTACCGAAATTGCCCCCCTCGCCAGAGAGTGCGATTTAGCCGCCGCCACTAAAGCCGGTGAAACCCCCCGCGATGCCATCGTGGTTGGCTACGGCAAAATCAATGGCCGCATGGTGGGTGTTGCCGCCTACGACATGCAGTATCGCGCAGGCTCCATGGGCAAAACGTGCGAGTGGAAATTCACCCGTCTTAAGCGCCTGATTCTGGAGCAAGGTTTCCCCTTGGTGATTCTTACCGAAGGCACCGGTGCACGCCTGGAAGAAGAAGTCAGTTCTCAGGGTGCCTACGACAATCCACAGTTTTCTAACCTGGTGTGTCTCAGTGGTTACGTGCCTATCGTAGTCGCAGTAATGGGTATTTGTGTCGGCGGCCACGCCAACATCACCGCCATTGGCGACTTCGTACCGATGACAGAAAACGCCTCGATGATGATCGCCGGGCCGCCTCTGCTGAAAAGTAAAATGGGCATTGATACCACGCTGGAAGAACTCGGCGGTGCCCGCAAGCATGTTGAAGAAAGTGGCATGGGTGATTTACTGGTTGCCGATGAAGATGAGTGCATCGACAAAATTAAAGAATTTCTCAGCTACCTGCCCAATAACTGCAATGAAGCCCCACCCGTGCGTGCCACGCGAGATGATCCCGAACGCATCTGTCCCGAGCTACGCGATATCGTGCCCACCGATTTACGCTTTGCCTACGACATTAAAAAAATCATTAGTGGTCTGGTAGACGACGGCAAGTTTTTCGAATTCAAACCGACCTTTGCCCAGAACATTGTCACCTGCATGGCCCATATGGACGGCCGCGTCGTCGGCTTTATTGCCAACCAACCCGCCTATATGTCCGGCACCCTCGATACAAAAGCCTGCCAAAAAATTAGCCGCTTTATTAATTTCTGCGATTGCTTTGGTATTGCGCTGATTTTCCTGCAGGACATTCCCGGCTACTACCCCGGCCCCCAGTCGGAACTCGACGGTATTATTCGCTGGTCGACACGCCTGCTGTACGAGATCGAACACGCCACCGTGCCGCGTTTCACGGTCATGTTACGCAAGGCTTTCGGCCTCGCCCACTACGGCATGAATAGCCTCGGTATGCAGCCCAATATGCTGGTGGCCTGGCCGCTGGCTTCATTCAGCGCCATTTCGCCAGACGATGCGGTCGATATTCTCTTTGGCCGCGTATTAGCTGAAATGGAAAATGGCGAGGAAAGAAGGCAAGAGCTGGTGGCCGAATTTAAAGCCAAAACCACTATTTTGCCCGCTGCCGAAGCGGCACTCGTGGACGATGTCATCGACCCGGCCGATACCCGCAAGGTTTTAATCAGAGCCCTTGATATGGCGAAGAATCGCCGTCCCGGCCACCCCTACAAACGCCGGGGAATTTCACCCATTTAAGTGTGTTTTATAAGCTCAGGGAAACTCTTTTTCGGGCTAGACACAGTGCTATTTGAAAAGCGGCTTGTTGGCGGGTCGTCTGTTAAAACCGATAGGGTAGGCGGAAACCAAATTTATAGTCAGAGCTGTCGTTGGTCAGGCCCAGGCCCAGGTTAGTCACTAGTGATAATCTGTTGCTCAATGCGTAGGTGACACCAATATCAAAGGTGCCAACCGATGTATCTGAACCGATCACCTTTTGAGTACGGCCACCTTGAGGAGTGACTTCGGCTTCGTTAAAAAAGCGCTGTGTGAATGACATGCTATAACTGGTGCGCTCATTAATCGCGAAAGCAATACCCAAACCGATTTGAATGGAGTCACCTAATTTAACGTCTCCCGGCTCATTGGCAGCGCCGGGCATACTGCCCAGGTCACTAAAGCCCTCTTCAAAATAGTAGGTATAAGCAATATTGGCAAAAAGGATTGCTGGGTCGGTGGTGGTGAGAAACGACAGGCCAGTCGACAGAGACCAAAGGCCACTACCCGTTGGCAGCTCATCGGGAATATGAAGGTTAGTATTATCGCCATCGGGGTCGGCAATTAAATCAATGCCATAGGGTTCTTTACCTGTGGGCGCAGTGACACTGACATTTAAAACGATGTCGGGCCAATCCTTGCTCTCGGCAACAAGGTGATAACTCATACCCAGTGAAATATCACCAAGATTACTATCGTCAACATTGGTCTCTGTGACCAGGCGCGAACCCAGTTCAGCACCGCCAGAACGGGCCGTGGTTTCTCTATAAATATAGGGCACATCCAAACTTAACTGTACTCGGTCAGAAAAGCCCCAGCGCGCCACCACTGAGGTTTTGAAAATATCAGATTCAATTTCATCGATACTGATATCCCCCAGGAAAATGGCATCCAGCGCTAAAAACCCATTGAGCACGAGCTGACTTTGATCAAAGTGGGCGTATTCAAAACCCAGTTCGAGGGAAAATGTTTGGTTAAAGGCTGTGTGAACCTCTCGTTCGAGATCAGTGACACTGCGGCTGGCTTCAGGGGCCTTCTTAACGGGGCGTGGCTGTTTTACGGGCTTTACAAGCTTGGCAAGGGGTTGAGAGGCAGCGGGATTTGCCTGTTTAAGAGGTGCCGGTGGGGGCGGAGATGAAGCAATAGGAACGACCCGCTGTTGGGGTTGGGTGGACGCCAACTCTTTTTCAAGGCGTTGAATTTGGCGCATGACCTGCTGGTTAACATTTTTTAATTGCTCGATTTCCCGCATCATTCGGGCAATGTTATTGGCCTCGCTTTGCACTGCGGGGCCTGTGCCACTGGGTAAGTTCTCTGCAGATGAAACAACAGGTAAGGCTAATAGAACAGCTAAAATAATACGACCTGGAAAACCCATAACTCCCTCAATTAAGTTTTTACGAGCAACATTTCTGGCGTCGTAAAAAGTAGAACGTCCGACTGTTCATTTACAGGCTTTATCTATCGCCCCATGATGCTTCTAATACCAAAATAAGTGCCATCAGTACGTAGTTGCGAAGTGTTGTCGAAAGCCACGTCCAAGCGAATAGTATTAACAATCTGCTGACCACTGCCAAATATATTGACTGACTGTAACAGTTGATTGGTATTGGACAGCATATTATGGGCCAGGGCTTGTGTCACGACACCCTTATCCGTGCTTATACTGTAACCGAGTTTATTATTATTGATCGAAAAATTAGTGCTAATACCACTCTCTGTTTGATAGCTCTGTCTAGCGGGTAAAGAAGCAGCTACCTCAGTTGATCCCTCGACAGGGCTAGACTCAATCACGTTGAGGGACAATTTATTATGAATGCTATTATCTACCCCCGCAACCTGTATGCCCTGTACAACACCACCGACCTGCTCAAGCGCGGGGTTGATATCGACATCTTTAACCGTATTGCTATCGACCTCAGCACCCAGCGTTCCTGACCGGCTTATCTGTAGTTGGGGCACGCCCTCTGACACCCCCAGGGCAACACTCATGCTTACCTCATGCAGATTGCGTGATGGCGTCCCCCACTGGGTTGTCATGGATAAACCGAAATATTGCACCCGTGAGGGCGATACATACATACCCCGTATTTCCGATAACTCAGTTTCCGATAACTCCGTAAAAAAAGAGCCTCTGGCAAAACTCAATAGGGGAATCATCAGCAGGAACATAAATAACAGGTGTGGGAAAAGGCCTTGTTTCCGCTGGCCATCAATTTTTGACATTAGGCTAAATTCCATTTTATAAGCCGCAAAATTTTTATTAAAAAAGATCCGCGTGGGTAAAGCCAAAATCCAGTAAATCACTATTGCTGACAGGCGACTTACTAAACATAAACTTTCGTGCCGTCAAGGGCTGTTGAGGCTGACTGAGTACGGTTCTCTTATCAAAACCCTTGCCCACAACAGCAAAGATTGAACCGCTCCAGCCGCGGATAAACTCCTCTCGACTCATCACTTTGTTACCCAGTGCCGGGTCGCCAATAAATACCTCATCACCAATAACACGCTTTAAAACGACAAAGTGGTGATAACCGCGAATATTGACTCGCACAATGGTGGGGATTTTAACCTGCTCAAGGTTAGTAGCCGATAATTTATAGCCCCGGCCTCGGAGACCCAAGGTATGGACATATTTTCTAATGTCTAATAAAGAAAAGCCTTTGGCTTTAACCGTTTCTTCATCACTCACCGCAGCAAGCCCTTTTAGTACATCTTGTTCATCGACGTCAAAATGATAGGCATATTTAAGGATGGTGGTTAAGGCCGCAGCACCACAGCTGAAGTCATATTTTTGCTCAACTAGATGAGTGAACTTTTGCTCTCTCATACTGACTATGGACTTATTGAACTCGCCAATGCCTGCAATATTGTAAAAACTCATCGAACCCGAAAATGCCTGCGTGCTGAAAAGTAACAGCGCAAGAAAGCACCCTATTGTTAAATGCGGGCCAGCGTAAAAAAGCTGTGTTTTTTGCTGTTGAATAATGTCTAACAAAATCTGAGCCTATCAATTGAAATAAAGGCGGGCGCCACCCTGAGAAATAGCGCCCGCCAGACTTAATTGCTTATTCAGCAATATTTATGGAGCAATAGCAGGTGTTCTAGCAGAAGCAATCGACAGAGCATTGCCCTGGAGATTATTACTACCGGCCGCGACGTTGACACCAATGTTACCGCTGGCATTTGCGAAGGCATTACCACCGAGAGTGGCGTCATTGGTATGGCCTTGTTTGAAGTCCATAACGATATGCTCTACGAAGCCGGTCAGCGTCACTTCACCGAGATCCAGTACACCTTCTTCGGTAAAGGGTACGGCATCTTCCCCGGCGATAGAACCACCACCTTCATAGCTACCGGCAAGTTCACCGGATAACTCAAGGTCAGTCGTTACGATAGTGTCTTCAAACCAGCCAACATTGTCCGTCATGTTACCCATAGCCACCTGGAAAGAAGTGGTGGTCGCAGTTGCCTGCGAGGCATCACCAGAGGCAATAGACAACTGGTTACCCTGGGCATTGCTGTTACCCGCCGCAACGTTAACACCAATATTACCCGCAGCATTCACCGCGATATCATTACCCAGTGTCGCACTATTCATGGACCCCAGGTTATGAGTCGTATTGCCAACGGCATATTGCTTGGAGAAAGTTTCAGCATCTAAGGAAGCACCAAAGACCAGCGTCGCATCAACACTTGCGTTCATGCTGTAAGACTCTTCGGCAAAGGCACTACTGCTTTCACTTTGCTCAGACTGGCTAGCACTTTGCTCTTGCTGCTCTTCGGATGATTCACTGGCTGAACTTTCGGAAGATTCAGACGCGCTATCAGAGGCATAACTATCTTCGTCATGCGCAGCGTGAGCTGCGTCGGCATTTTCTTCAATACTGGCTGAAGAATCTGACGCATAGCTAGCTTCGTCGTGTGAAGCGTGTGAACTTTCAGCGCTTTCGTCAGCAGAAAGGGATGCATCAAGTGAATAGCTTTCTTCTTGATGTGCTGCATTATCACCGGCAGAGCTGCTGGTAGAATCAGAGGCACTTTCTGAGTTAGAGGCCGAATCAGCAGTTTGAGAGGCACTTAGTTCATAGCTTCCATCAGCTTGAGATGTTGAAGAGTGGTCGCTAGCATGGGCACTTTCTGCAGCACCCTCGCTCTGCGAAGCACTATCAGAGGCATCCGCTGTCGAATATGCACTGCTATCTTCGCCCGTAGACTCCGAATTATCAGCATCCCACCAGGACATAGAGCTCGCCCCACTGGCTTCAGAGGACTCTGATTGAGAGCCTGTGCCATTGAGGTTCAAATCGGCATCAACAACAAGATTCGCGTCAGCAGAAGCGGAGTTGCTTGCAGACGATGTATTGCCTTCACCGTCATCACTCGCACTCGCTGAATCAGAGGCCATTGCCTGATTTGCCACGAGACCTGCGTTAACGTTTAAGGTGGCATCGCCATCGACATTGTAACCGTCTGCATCACTATATGATGAGCTGCTTTCTTCATGGTGCTCGTGGATGTCACTGATGTTATTGGAAATGACATTAGAACCGTCGGTTGAGTTTGTTGCTGATGCGCTAGCCGATTCACTCCCGGAACTACTTTCTGAGCCACTGGCAGAGGCGGTGTCATTCCACCCCGCAGAAGCACTTTCAGAAATATTACCCGCCTCACTTAGGGACATGGCTGACGAAGCGCTATCAGCAGAACTCGATGAGTCATTGGCGGAGTGGCTACTGGAATCATCCATTGATCTCGATCCAGCGGCACTTTCAGAAGCACTTAAAGAAGTACTCTGTGAAGCGCTACCGGCGTCATCCATTGACGATGAGCCCGCTGCACTTTCTGAGGCGTTAGCGGCTGCGCTGTACGATGCACTGCTTGAGTCATCCCAGGAACTTGAACCAGAGAGACTCGCCGAGTCGCTGTAAGAAGATGCCGCAGCGGCATTTTCAGTAGCGGAAGAGCCGGAAGATGCCGATTCACTTTGCGATGAACTGGATGACGACGCTTCATTCCAGCCCGTAGCCGAAGCTTCATTTAACTCGGCATGAAAAGTAGCCGTAATACCTTCGGACTCTGCAGTCGCGATCGACGTGGAGTTCTGCTGAATATTATTATCACCAGCCGCGACGTTAAGGCCGATGTTACCACTCGCACTATCCAGCGCATTGCCATCGACTAAGGCACTGTTGGTCGAGTCGGGGCCATTCGTCACCTGGTTATGATTACTGTCCTGGACCAGGTCAGACACGGCCATAGCCGAAGAATCCACCATAATCAGGCCAAGTGAAAGAATTTCACCATTGATCGATGTGTTTTGCGAAACATTAATATTCTTATTAATCGAAACATTATCGTCAGGTCCGCCAGGCATGCCCTCATCAGCATAAGCGGCACTCACACCCATTGCCGTGGCAATTGCGAGACTAAGTGGTAACTTTGTAAATTTCATAATATGCACACTCCTTTATTGTTTGTGCAGTTTTTCACACTGGCGGTGAAACAATTATTTGCTCACCGACATCGTAAAACTATTGCTGGTCAGGTTGCCTACCCCTGCCGCTTGATTCACCTGAATGACACCGCGAGCACCATTAAAGGCATCTTTTGCAAGACCCGTGACAGCGTGAATGTGTGAGCTATTACCTGCTTGAGTAGATTGACCCGAAGGGCCCGCCGGAGTCTCACCGAGTAACTGGGACTCATTCATTTCCACGATGGCAAAGGGCCTCGCCCCTCCCACCGCAATGGCCATCGCGTTGAGCTGAGTATTATCGGCACCGGCAGACTGATTAATCGAGGTCATGCCACGCGCGCCATTGAAAGCCCCCGTACCGATTTCCGCTGACATCAATTGCAGGTTTTTAATCGCAGGGTTATCGGATAATTGTGTGCTTTCAACCTGGGCAACCGCGTTAAAACCATCATCAATTATTGCCAGTGCTGCAGCGTTTTGCTGGAGATTGCCAGTGCCCGCTGTCAGGTTGACACGGGTAATACCTGAAACATTATTAAAGGCTTGCTGAATTTGACTGTTAGAGATAGTCGCTGTTTGTTCAAGCTTAGAAATGGAAGCGGAATCAGCAAAAACCAGGTTTTGAGATCCAAAGAAACAAAGGATAAAAAAGGCAACTAAGGGAAGGTAAATGCTCGATAAAACACCGGGCATATTATCTCGCGATAAAGGCAGGTGTACTGTGTCAGGAAGAAACCTATGCCGATAATCCATTATCTATTGAGCCCTTGTCACGATATCAACAATAAAAAATAGCTTTTTGTTGGTAGGATATTATTTTCAATATCCGCTACTGACTGCTGCCAAATCAACTTTAAAATCAAGCGACTACCTTCTTGCCCTACTCCATAAGCAAAAACAATGCCACCATCGCAAGCTTATGTTTTTTAAGGGTTTTTATACCGCTCAAGGTTGTTGTCTTCAAAACACGGATATAAGCCTGTCTCAAAATTGTTACATTCTGAGTGGCTTGTCAATTTTTACCTTACTAAACAAGGAGTTAACGACGAAGTGGGGTTTGGCGTTTTCTTTACACGTGTAACAGTGGCGTTACACTAATGGCGCGGATGCCTGGGAATATAATGGTGAAATCTAATTAATGGAGTATGCATAGGGCGTTAAGGAAGCCCTACGTCGTCTACATTCCACGGTCGGAATTTAGCTTGGGTTGTATTTAGAGATTAGAAAATAACTAGCCTTGGGACTAAAAAAAGCCCTGTGTAACAGGGCTCTATTCATTATCAAGTGTCAATAAGTCAGGCTATAGCTCTAAATCTATACCAACGCATCGACTAAACGACAGCCGCACTTGAAGTGATTTTATGCTTTTCTAGTAAGCGGTAAAGAGTCATACGCGAGATGCCAAGCTGCTTAGCTGTTTTCGAAATATTTTGATCGTTCGCTGCAAGCGTATCAATTACCGCTACTTTTTCAGCAAGGTTTCTCGCCATGCTAAGACTACTTACTGGAGGATACTGACGTGACTCGCTGGTGGATAAACCAAGATCGTTGGCTGAAATAAGATTATTTTCGCACAGGATAGCGGCCTTTCTTATTCTATTCATCAACTCTCTGATGTTACCTGGCCAGGTGTGGGATTGCAGGGCGCCAACAGCCTCTTTTGTAAAACCCTTGACCAGGCCAAGCCCTTCGTTACGATAGTTTTTCAAAAAGTGTCGCGCCAAAAGTTCAATATCACCCATACGCTCGCTTAGCGCAGGGGCATGTATTTGCAGAACATTCAAGCGATAAAATAAATCTGCACGAAAGCGCCCTTCAAGCATCGCTTCTTCGAGATTAATGTGGCTGGCGGCAATGACTCTAACATCAACATGTCTGCTCTTAGCCATTCCCACGGGATTAATCGTACCTTCCTGAAGAAACCTCAAAAGTTTAACCTGCTGACTAAGGGGTAAATCGCCAATTTCATCGAGAAATAATGTCCCCTGGTGGGCTAATTCAATTTTACCCATTTTAGTTTCATCAGCACCGGTAAAGGCGCCTTTTACATGGCCAAAAAGCTCGGCTTCAACAAGGTTTTCAGGAATCGCACCGCAGTTGAGTGCTATAAAGGGCTTATGTTGTCGTGTCGATTGCTGGTGTAATGTTTGAGCAATCAGCTCTTTCCCCGTACCACTCTCACCGCTAATCAGTACGGGGGCATCTGTAGCCGCTAGTTTCGGAATAACCTTGTAGATTTCCCGCATCGCCGAACAGTTGCCAATAATCGTTTCACAAGTCAGCTGGTCGCTCTGAAAATTCCGCCGGCGCAATTCGGCCATGCCATACAAATGGCCAAATACAGCATCAATTTTTTTCTTCGCACCGGTTATGGGTAAGCTGATGTAATCAACGGCATAACGGGCCAGTAGTTCTTTAAGCAGCGGCGAATCAAGCTGCTCGGAACTGACAAGGGCAACCCAGTCAATTTGACTGACCTTGCATAACTGAGTTTCGAAATCATCGAGTAAACATTGATCTTGAAGAGTTTCATCCGTTACGAAAAACATACCCAATAAGTAACTAGAATGGTTTTCGTACACATCATCCCAGCGGCTATAACTGTCCACTTGCCACTGGGAGAGCAGAGTACTCACTTGATTAATCGCGAATTCATTAACACCGAGCGGTGTAAATAGAATTATTTTCCTCATAAGACCCCTCCTTGGTCAAACGACAAAATTAATAGAAAAACCTTACATGGGTGTTTCTATTGTTAAATACTGTTTTAAACGTAAACATGCCCGTTATGAACAACTTACTGCCTTATACAGGCCTGTCGACGCACGCTACTGCCGTTAATCGGCCTGTAATTGACTTTGGGGTTTCACCAAAAAATCCTGCCTGTTTTGCCAAGCAAAGGTTAAGCATGATTAATGCCAGATCTATAACGCCTTGATTTATAGGTATAATAACTATTGGCATCTGATAAGAAATGGCAAGGTGTAAAAAAACCTGACACTTTTTACAGGTTGACCTGTTACTTTTCACAGTTGCAAGATTTTATTTTACACAGATTGCGTGGGTGATTTCAGAAAACAGTCATTTTTCTTCAGGGACAGGTATTCATTGGCCTTGCTGGGAAATGGGATAAGAGCGCTGCATCATCGGACCGGCGTTGGGAAAGAGCAACTACACCGGGGCCAAATCGGAAGTTTCACATGGGTGTCCTGACTAGTACTTCAGCAACCTCAAACTCTTGTTGAATTTCTGGCTTTGATCTCCACGCCTCATATTTGCTTTCAAATTCTCCTTCCTCACCATTATGGCGGATTACCTTAACAGGAGAAAAGCTCATTTTTATCAATTCAGAATAATGAATGATGGAGTCAAACATGCTTTTAACAGCATGCTCGGTCTGGCTTATGTATTGTTCGGAGCTGATCATCTTATTTTTTGCTTAAAGTTGTCCAGCCAGCTTGCTGGCGTGCATTGCACGTTTTGTTACGCGTTTTCAGGGTGATAGGTGAATTTTTCATAACGCTCCATGTAAAATTTATCAAGGCTGATATTTGATTCATAAAGCTCAGACCAAACTTCATACCCATCAATTAAAACGTCTCCATCTTGCTTGTAGCCTACTTGTTCAGAGTGCAGTTCAAAATCATTTTCTTTGGCATATTCCTCTGCCTCCAACTCTGCCTTTTTATGGGCTTCTTCAAAGGAAGTGGCTTTGAACACAACAACTCTTTCTTCGAATACATTTAGACCTTTTGACGTAACTCCAAATTGATACAAGCTTCTAATTCCGAACCATTCCATGACTTCACTCACGACGCGTAACGCCCGCCTCAACTGCCGGAGGCTACTGGCGCCTTTTGTGCGGCTCTTTGCACAAAAGGTGACAGTGGCTGGAGGTCAGATTGCAGGCGATTGTTATGCATTGGTACGCTATATAACTTATCGTTTAGTAGGATCAAAAATATTATCTTCTACTTCCTGACAATCTATATTCTTTAAAAAGAAATAAAAGGTTGAGTCAATCACCCTTATTGTTTTGGTTGTTTTATCATAATCAAAGATAGGAGGTGATATAAACTTCTCGCCTTGTAACTTTGCAAAGTTATGGAGCAAATTACTCATATCGCCAGCTCTCACGTCATCCGGCCTATGATGAAGCTTGGTTTTACCCCGATCTGACGGACACCTAGTTAAGAGTGGATAATCCACACTAACGAGGTGTTTTATGACAAAGCCAAGAAGACAATATTCCCCTGAGTATAAGCAGGAAGCCGTTGG
>MAAC01017905.1_pt1 | contig 27189 bp, 30 predicted proteins | sample 1115981 | NCBI WGS metagenome assembly MAAC01 (sample SAMN04961126, study PRJNA320927) | seawater metagenome | isolation source: sample BD02T64 sea water enriched with oil for 64 days | place: USA:Gulf of Mexico | collected 2013-07-27
ACACTCTCATAGGTAAGAGAGATAACACAAAAATGGATGTACGATTACAATCACTACAGACCGCACGAATCTCTGGGAAATATCCCCCAGTAGCGTATGCAAAAATTAATTCCAATGGAGCTCTAGCCCCATTGGAATTAAAAACCATAACTTTATGGAAGTTTTATCAATTTAAACAGTCCTAATTAGGAGAAGCTTACAATCCACTCTAAAATTCCACCAGTTTGAAGAATCGGTCTCATTGATTGACAATTCCCAAACCAAAGTTGTTCCTATTCCATCTTGGAAATAGTACATTAATCTTACAGGAATATCACTATTCGAAATCCCTGCCTTATTAAAAATTCCTTTCTTGCTAATCCCCTTTGAACTTTCTATCTCACGAAGATTAAAAATCCTATATCCCATTTGTCCGACTACACTAGAAATTGTCTGCTCGGCAGATATTGCCATCTCCTGCCAGACTTTTCAATAGGTTTTCTAGGTGCGGTAGCAGAAGTAATTCGGTAGTTTTCCTCAGCCTTATTTTGCCCTATCAATTGAGAACTAACAAATACGAGCAAGATTTCTAGGGTTCTACCAATTCTTTTCAAATTTAATTGCCTTCTTATGGCAGTAATGAACATTTTCATGATGACTATTTTTATAGTTTCACTGCTCTTTTTCCATTTTAAGCAGGGGTTTATCTAATAGTCAATTCTAAAAGTCTATATGTAACCAAGTTTTTATTTTTTCTAAAAGGTTCGTATTAATATTGGTGAAAAATTGAGCATAAAAAAACCATCAACTTTTGGCTGATGGCTTTTGTAATGCATTAAAGTAGTTATTTATTATCCTCCGAAATCGTCAAATCGGATGTTCTCATCCGGGATTCCAAAATCCTCTCCCATTTTTTGAACGGCTTGGTTCATTAAAGGAGGTCCACAGAAATAAAGCTCAATATCTTCGGGAGCATCATGGAGGTTCAAATAGTTATCAATTACTACTTGGTGAATAAATCCAACAAAACCGTCTCCTTCACCTTCAATACCGTCCTTAACTTTCCAGTTGTCCTCTTCCATTGGTTCAGACAATGCCAAGTAAAACTTGAAATTTGGGAACTCATCTTCCAGTTGTTGGAAATGATCTAAATAAAATAATTCTCTTTTGGAACGACCTCCATACCAATAGGTAACTTTTCTACCCGTTTTTAGGGTTTTGAATAAATGGTATAAGTGAGAACGCATTGGAGCCATTCCTGCTCCACCTCCAACATATAGCATTTCCGCCTCAGAAGGGTTTATAAAGAACTCACCATAAGGCCCAGAAATAACAACTTTATCTCCTTTTTTCTGATTAAAAATATAAGAAGATGCAATTCCAGGGTTGACATTCATCCAGCTATTCTTAGCGCGATCCCACGGCGGCGTAGCGATACGTACATTTAACATAATTTCACGTCCTTCCGCAGGATAAGAAGCCATAGAATAAGCACGCTCTACTGTCTCAGTGTTCTTCATTACTAAAGGCCAAAGACCAAATTTGTCCCATTCAGCTTGAAACTTATCCGGAGTTTCGTGTTCTTCTGGATGGGCAGTAATGTCCATATCCTGGAAATTAATTTCACAAGGTGGAATTTCGATTTGGATATACCCTCCAGCTTTGTAGCCCATATCTTCTGGAATCTCTACAACAAACTCTTTAATGAAAGATGCTACATTATAGTTACGCACTACAGTTGCATCCCATTTTTTAATTCCGAAGACTTCTTCAGGAATATGAATATTCATATCCTGTTTTACTTTTACCTGACAAGACAGACGTACTCCATCTTTCAATTCTTTTCTACTGAAATGTGGAGTCTCTGTAGGCAACGCCTCTCCTCCACCTTCTAAAACGTGACACTCACACTGAATACAAGTTCCGCCACCACCACAGGCAGAAGGAAGGAAAATCTTTTCGTTCCCTAAAGTAGAAAGCAACGTTCCCCCAGATGCAACTTCAATCACTTTCTCGTCATTGATCGTAATTTTTACCGGTCCCGAAGGCGACAATTTTTGCTTGGTAAAAAGTAATAACGCTACCAAAAGCAAAGTCAACACCAAAAAGGCAACAACGGTTGCAATGATAACTCCTAATGTGCTTACTGCTAAAAACATATTATTCCTGTGTTATTTCTGAAACTTCTACAACCTCTATTGAAGCTGTATTTTCTTTTTCTAATTCTCCTGAAGGAAGCTCAATTTGTGCCGCCCTTACTTCCGAAGCAGGAGCTTCTTCATCTCCTCCAGTTAACATCCCTCCAAAACTCATAAAACCAATCGCCATTAATCCAGTAATGATAAATGTTATTCCCAATCCACGTAATGGAGCTGGAACATTGCTATATCTTATTTTCTCGCGAATTGCAGCAATAGCTACAATGGCTAAAAACCATCCTATCCCACTACTAAATCCATAATTTAACGCCAAGCTAAAACCTTCAATTTCTCTAGATTGCATAAATAATGATCCTCCCAAAATTGCACAGTTCACAGCAATCAATGGCAAGAAAATCCCTAGCGAGTTATACAATGATGGAGAAAACTTCTCTACAATGATCTCTACCAATTGCACCATCGTGGCGATAGTAGCAATAAATAAAATAAATGAAAGAAAACTTAGGTCATATTCAGCATACTCCGCTCCTAGCCATGACAATGCACCCTCTTGAAGGATATATTGATCCAGCAACCAGTTTAAAGGAACCGTTACTGTAAGTACGAAGATAACTGCAGCGCCAAGTCCTACCGCCGTACTTACTTTTTTGGATACGGCTAAGTACGAACACATTCCTAAGAAATATGCGAATACCATATTATCCACAAAAATCGATTTAAAAAATAATTCTAAATGCTCCATTGTTTAAGTATTGAGTATTGAGAAATTAGTGTTGAGAAACCTGAATTCTCTTAACTGATATCTCATTACTATTTTAATGTTCTTCAATTAGTGCTTTGTTTCTACTTCTTTGCACCCAAATAATAATTCCAACAACAATTAGTGCCATTGGAGGCAATACCATAAATCCGTTGTTTTCGTATCCTATAGCATATAAGCCCGTTTTCTCAACCGAATCTCCCAAAACTTTAAATCCAAACAAAGTTCCTGAACCAAGCAATTCTCTAAAGAATCCCACAATAATTAAAATCACCCCGTATCCAAGTGCATTACCAACACCATCTAAGAAAGATCGCCAAGGGCCATTACCCAAGGCAAAGGCTTCAAAACGTCCCATAATGATACAGTTGGTAATAATTAAACCGATAAATACTGAAAGTTCCTTACTCAATGAATAGGCAAAAGCTTTCAACACTTGATCTACAATAATTACAAGGGTCGCAACAACAATAAGTTGTACAATAATTCGAATTTTAGACGGGATAATATTTCGCATTAGCGAAATAACTACATTTCCAACTCCTAATACAAAGATTACCGAAACGGCCATTACAATAGAGGGTTTCAATTGAGCCGTAATCGCCAAAGCAGAACAAATACCCAATACCTGAATAGTAATTGGATTGTCATCCGCCAAAGGGTCTAATATAAGTTTTCTATCTTTTTTAGATAATAATCCCATATCTTATTTATTTAATGTTTTAAAGTAAGGCACGTACATTTTGATGTCTTTCTTAAGCATTGCACTTAAGCCATCCCCAGTAATTGTTGCACCCGCTAAGGCATCTACCTCTTGATCTGATTTATCCATATTTTTAGGGTCATTATTCCCCTTAGCCACTAGAATACTTCCGAAGTTGCCATCTTTAAGAAAACTTTCACCTACAAAATCATCCATAAAGAATCGTTGCTTGATTTCAGCCCCTAAACCTGGAGTTTCTCCTTTATGATCGAAATACACTCCTTGGATTGTCATATTCTTATCCATTGCAATGAAACCCCATATGGCATCCCAAAGTCCTTTACCTCGAACTGGAGCCACGTATATTTCTTTACCATCTTTAGTACCTATAAACAATGGCAATTTTCTAGTATATCCAGCATCCTTTGCCTTTGTAGCCTCTTTTTTGATATCAATCAAATAAGCTTCGTTATTTTCGGTGGCTTCATCACCTTCAATTACCAACTGTTTGGTAATATACTTTGCAAATTCACCCTCTACTGCATCGGTTGTGATGAACTCAACATCATTAGCACCTTCATTATTATTTATCCCCATAGCATACAAAATATTCTGTTGCTTTTCGTATCGCTTATTTGCATCTATCATTGGTTTTAATCCACTAGCAAAACCTGCCAAAAGCGAACCCACAACCACGACCATAATAATGGCAAAGATGATAGTGTAACTATTTTTATCTGTGTTTATCGCCATAATTATGCAGTTTTAACTTTTAGACGCTTCATTCTTCTTTTAATATTGCCATTTACCACATAGTGATCGATGGTAGGCGCAAATACATTCATCAATAGAATTGCTAGCATTACTCCTTCAGGATAGGCTGGATTAAATACACGAATCATTACTGAAATAAATCCGATTAAGAATCCATAAATCCATTTTCCTTTATTAGTTTGTGATGCTGTAACCGGATCCGTGGCCATAAAAACAATACCAAAGGCCAAACCTCCTAATAGAAGATGGTGCCAGAATTCCGTACTCATTAAACTAAAGAACTTACTACTCTCAGAAATCCATTCCTGAGATACCACTCCGTTAAAAATCAATCCCATCACTAAAGCACCTGCGACAGCCGAGGTCATAATACGCCAACTACCAATTTTAGTAAAGATTAAGAAGAGCCCACCCAATAGAATTAGCAAGGTAGATGTCTCTCCAACAGATCCCGGAATAAACCCATAGAACATATCCATAATCTCAAAACCAGCATCTTTATTTTGGGCTAGATTTCCAAGTATCGTTTCTCCAGAAATTGCATCTGGACTTCCAGCAGCGGTTGCAGCAACATCACCATGCACCCATACTTTATCACCACTCATCCAAGTTGGATACGCGAAGAATAAAAAAGCACGAATCGTCAACGCAGGGTTTAAGATATTCATTCCTGTACCTCCAAATACTTCTTTGCCAATTACAACTCCGAAGATTACCGCAATGGTTAACATCCATAGAGGAATATCAATAGGAACAATAAGCGGCACTAACATTCCAGTTACCAAATACCCTTCTTCCACCTCGTGACCTTTGATTACCGCAAATAAGAATTCAACAGCAAGGCCCACTCCGTAAGAAATCAATACAAGCGGAAGCACTTTCCAAAGACCAACAACAAGGTTATCCCAATTCCAAAAATTTGTGCTAAAAAAACCATTTGCGGCAGCTTCAATTTCTCCTAATTGCAAGTGATGTTGGTATCCAGCATTAAACATTCCAAGGATAAGACAAGGCAGTAATGCCATAATCACGGTATTCATCGTACGCTTTAAATCATCTGCTACGCGAATGTGACTTCCAGAATGTGTTGTCTCATTTGGCAAATACAAGAAGGTATGGAGCGCGTTAAACGCTGGCGCCATCTTGGTCCCCTTGTACTTTTCTTTTAGCGTATGTAATTTTTGTTTCAATCCCATAGCGTTATCCTATTTCTTTATACATTAAATCAAGACCTTTTCTAATAATTTCTTGATGTGGTTGTTTCGACACACAAATAAATTCTGTTAGTGAAAAGTCTTCAGGTGCAACTTCGTACATTCCTAATGCCTCCATTGCATCTAAATCTTGTACCATACAAGCTTTTAAAATTTGCAACGGATAAATATCTAATGGAAAGACCTCCTCATAATTTCCAGTTACTACAAAGGCTCGATGTTCACCGTTGGTATTGGTATTAAGATCAAAATTTTTCTTCGGCATCATCCAAGAAAAAGTCATTGCACGTGACGTAGAAATTTTATTAAATACGGGCTTGTTCCATCCAAATAAATCATAATCATTTCCTTCTGGAATAACTGTAACCGTATTGTTATAAGCACCTAAATGTCCTTTCGGCGAAATTCTCTTCCCTGTAAGCACATCACCATTAATTACACGAACGTTTTCTTGATCTAGGCCAGCATCATAAATAAAAGTAGAAACTTCAGATCCAATAATAGTCTTATAATATTTTGGAGTCTTTACTGAAGAACCCGTCAAGGCAATAATACGCTCTGCATTATACCTACCAGTAACCAATAGCTCCCCAATAATTACTAAATCCTGTGCACTAACGGTCCAAACCGTTTCGCCCTTATTAACAGGGTCTAATTTTGCAATTTGAGTACCAACATTTCCAACTGGATGAGGTCCAGTAACCTTATGAATCGTAACATCTTTTAATCCGTCAAACGGTGATGTTCCTGCACCTCCTACCGACAAATGAACAGCACCAGTAGTGAGTTTGCTCAGTGCAGTTAAAGCAGCTTGTAAATATGACTCCTTCCCTTTTAAGGTAAAATTGTAGTCTGCTGCCAGTGGTGCACTCGCATAACCTGAAACAAAAATGGCTTTTGGTGTTATTTCGGGATTAGCTATGACGTCATACGGCCGTTGTTTAATAAATGGCCAACAACCTGAAGACAACAAATGATTCCTAATCTCATCAGACTTCATCGAATCTGAATTAACAATTCCAAAATCTTTATAAGAATCTTGCGTATCTCCTTCAATAACCAGTTCTGTTATAACACGTTTCGCTCCTCTTTCAATAGTCGTAAGCGTTCCACTCACAGGAGAAACAAATTTCATTGTTTCATTGCTCTTAGAATAGAAAATTGCGTCACCAGCTATTACTTTTGCTCCTTCTTTAACCACCATTTTAGGAGTGATCAAATGAAAATCTGAAGGTCTAATAGCGAAAGTTCTTGAACGCGGTGCATTGGAAAGAGTTTTATCTGCCTCGCCTTTTAATCTAATTGTAAGACCTTTTTTAATCTTAATGTCTTTAGACATAGGATACTTGTGTTAAGTTCTCTTTATATCCCGAAGGAATTTCGGGAGTGCAAATTTATAAATTTAAAGTAGCATCACACAATAAATGATTATAAATTTTATCTTCTTCGCTGAAGCATTCAATTCCAAAAAATAGTCGCAAATCCACCTCATATAATAAACAAATACATCACGCTTTTCGAAGACTGACTTTTATTAAATTGAGTTTATACATAAATCTGGTGCTACCGCGGCAATTATTGTTTCTAATAAGTATTTGCCAACCGATATGGCAAGAAAAGGAGAGGCCGAAATTGATGTTTCACCATCAACATTCAAGAACTAAAAAGTACAATTTTTGACGTGTTTTTTGTAAGCTGTATACGCTTAATCGTTCGCATATTTACAGTGTAATTACATAACAATATCTATTTAATCACTAAAAAATATAAAAAAGGAACATTAAAGGTCAAGTAACGAAAATGGATGCCGTAGTTTCAACCGGAGCATTAGTAGATGCTGTTAAACATTTTTTGCAGATAATGCTAGCACTTCAGGTCATGGTGAAGGTGGAACAACAACAGATAAAGTTGGAATGGTCATTAAAATGGAAGGTTTTGTGGCAGGAATAGGAAAAGTTAATGGTATTACATTACATCACTCTATAGTTGAACGAAATGTTTCTGCCTCAGAATTCACATTCGATTTCGATATGAAAGATGGTAGTAAAATCTACTGGCATGAGATTATTCGTCGTATTTGGAATGACGAGGGAAAAGTAATTCAAGAAGAATACTTTAACGCAGAATAACAAGTAATAAATAAAAATTTAACAATAGAAATAAAATGAAAAATTTAATAAAAACTACAATTTTAGCACTTTCATTAGTAGTAAGTAGCGTAACATTTGCACAAGATAGAATGGCAAATAATGTCGATAATAATAGCACAATACATTTACAAGGTTATAGTCCTGTGTCGTATTTAGATTTAGGAATTGCTCAAAAAGGACTAAAAGAGTTTAAATCTGTACACGAAAAAATAACATATTATTTTACCTCGGCAGAGCAAAAGGTAACGTTTGATAAAAATCCAAACAAGTATAAACCTCAATACGGTGGGTTTTGTGCTTTTGGAACTTACGCAGGAGCAAAGTTTAGACCAGATCCAAACAAGTTTATTATAAAGGGTGGTAAGTATTTTTTGTTCCTTTACGATTTAAATTTAGATGCACAACAGTTATGGTTAAACGAAAAAAAACATACTAAATTAGTTGCTGGAGCGGACAAAAACTGGAAAAAGTTAAGCAAAACTTTTAATTAGTAAAACAAAACTCTTTTATATTGAAAAACATGCTGTTGATTTATATTGGACAGCATGTCTTTTTACAAGAAATTTTGTTAAAAACATAGTGTAAGTTTACATACAGCAATTTTAAAAAAGTCGAATCAACGCTTAAATGAATTTTAAATACTCCAAAACCCCAGAGCAAGGTAGCATCATCTTAACCGATTTTAATTGTGCTTCGTTTGAAACCAGACTAGGTACTGGAGATTTTTACAAAATAATTTGGGCTAAAGAAAATGATATTACCATTGGTATCGATGGATATTCTGTGCAATTAAAAAAAGATCATATTGTATTTTGCACACCATATAATATGATTCAAATAGCACCTTTTTTAAAAGGGGTTACCTCTTTAATTTTTGATCGTGAGTTTTATTGCATTAGAGATCATGATCATGAAGTGTCGTGCAATGGGTTTCTTTTTCTTGGATCTTCCACACCAGCAATGGTAAAACTTACTGAAAAAGAACGTAAAAGTTTCGAATTGCATTTCATGTTTTTAGAAGAGGAATTTGGGACAAATGATGCTATTCAAGGTGAAATGCTTCGGGTGTTACTAAAACGTTTGCTTATAAAATCTGTAAGATTATTAAAGAAAACAATTGTAGATCCAACGCTAAAACAGCCAAAGATGGATATTATAAGGCAGTTCAACTTATTAGTCGAAGCCCATTTTAGAGAGAAACATAATGTTTCGGCTTATGCGGATTTGCTAAACAAATCTCCTAAAACTCTGTCGAATTTGTTTGCAAAATACAATAGCAAAACACCTTCGCAAGTGATTAATGATCGGATCATTCTGGAGGCGAAAAAATTGTTGCTCATGTCTGAAAAATCATCAAAAGAAATTGCTTTTGCTTTAGGTTTCAACGAAGCTTCACATTTTTCACGATTCTTCAAAAATCACGCTGGCGAATCTCCTAATCATTTTAAGAAAAATACACTTAGTATTTACTAGGAACAATATTTTTTCCCTAGCAGAGGAATAATCGCCATGCTATAAGGAAATATGTCTAAGGCCTTAAAGGCTTCGCCCCACTAATTTTACCACATTAACTAATTAAAAAGAGTAAATGGTAAAAATGGGCTCATTAACCAGTTATCCATATATCAATTATTGCAAGTTTAAAGCAGGAGCTTTTGCGATTGACGGAACGAATTGCACCGTTTTAATCTGGAATGTAAAATGTTCCTTGCTTTGCCAGCTCAATGGTTGTCAAACTGTAATACCATCTAACACATTAGTTCTTTTAACTGATGGAGATCAATTTAGTTGCCAAGATAATTGCTTCTTACATGTTAAAACAATTGGATTTAATGCCGCTGTCTTTTCTTCGTCCATCATTTTTATTTGTGGCTTCATAAACACCACCATGAGAAAAGGGTTTAATAAAAAAACTCCACTCCTTTTTCCCGATGTTCAAACCCAAGCCATCAACCACACTTTTACAATTATTGAAGAATTATTCGAAAACAAAGTAAGTCTAAACATAAAAGCCGTAAAAGATATTATACGTGAGCTTTTAAATGATGCTTTAGCGCAAAAATTTAAGGATGATGAAAGTGTCATTAATCATTTTGGCAAAATACTTAACACCCAGTTCGCTGTTCACCATAATGTAGTTGACTATGCTAAAACAGTTCATATGGAGCCGAAGAATCTATTGCGCTTGTTTCAAAAATTGGGGTTACAAAACCCTAGCGTGATTATTAAGCAAAAATTAATGCTTGAGATTAAAAGCGAACTCATTTATACTAATAAGAGTATCCGTGATATCTGCTTCGGAATTGGCTTTTCTGACCCAGCCTATTTTTCCCGGTTCTTTAAGAAAAATACCGGCATTACACTAAAAGGATTCAGAAAAAAATATCCAAACAAAGCGGCCTGTTAAAAATGGAAAAAAGTACCATGCAATTGAAAATCAAAATATTAATTTTAATCAAATAATTTATGGATATACAAAAAAAGGACTGCAGGACCAATCAAGAAATCTTTTTTAATCTTCTTAAGAATTTAAAAATTGAGAAGGCTATAGAACTGTATGTTAATGATAAAGTACAAATAGACTATAACAACAAGAAGCGATCTATTCCGAAGCAAGCATGGATTAGATATTTAAGGAAAACCATCCTAAGCAAGTTTACAAAAGTTGTTCAATTTAAAATTGAAAAAACAGAAACAACAAATTTTCAAATGGTTTATAATATACACATGATTTGTAAAAAGCCAAATGGCACCTTCGATCTAACAGAAGTATGTATAAACGATATATGGGAAGATAATCACATAAATAAAATGCAATATAAATTAATAAGCCATTAACCTAAAACTATTAGAATCATGATTAAAAGAATTTATAAAATGTTTATGTCCATCACAATCCTCTCATTGGTGATGGCATCCTGCACCAATATAAAAGAAGACTACAAGGACATTTCATATTTCACTATGGATAAAAAAGGTGATTTGGTGCGACCAACAAATTACAGAACATGGATTTACGTTGGGACACCTGTTACACCGAACGATATGAATGATGGTAAAGCTGCATTTCCCGAATTACATAACGTTTATATGGATCCTACAAGCTATAGTTATTGGAAAAAAACAGGAACCTGGCGGGATGGAACAATTTTAATAAAGGAGTTGGTAAGTGTTGGAAGTAAAGCAGCTGTTAGCGGTAATGGTTATTTCATGGGTGAATTTATTGGCCTTGAAGCTACAATTAAAAGTTCAAAATATTTTCCAGACGAGCCCGGTAATTGGGCATATTTCAGCTTTACAAACCCAACAGAAGGCACACTCTCAGAAACAGGGACAGCATTCAAAACCAATCAATGCAATGCTTGTCATAATGCAAGTGCTGCAGATGATTTTGTGTTTACCCAATATTATCCAGTATTGGCAGCAGCAAAAGGTATTGGTGAAAACGTGATTCCTGAAAATGCTGCTGGCAGAAAAGCCATAGAAGCAAACGCCTATAGCGATGCAGGAACTTGGGATGCAACGGCGCCCACACCTGAAGGTTTAACATTAGAAATCCCTTTAGGCAAAGAGCAGTTATTTGCATACCTACAATCTGGCAAGTACCGAAGTTTTACGAACAAAGAGAAAGAAGCCCATCCATCTTTAGGACCTCATCAAAAATTAGGTTTACCTGTTCGCGTATTTATTAACGACATTATTGCAAAATCTCTTGCCGATGGCAACGATGAACATCCTCTTGGGTCGGTAATTGTAAAAGAAATGTTTAACTCAGACAACACCCCTGCTGGATGGGCGGTAATGGCAAAAACGAGTGATAAATCTGATAATGGTAACGGTTGGTTTTGGTACGAAGTCACGGATTCATCTGATAGTGAAAAAATTGCCGCAATTGGCAATGGTGTGGTAGGTTGCACAAGTTGTCACACTATTGGAAAGGATATGGTAAGAACTGCGTTTCCGTTAAAATAATAAACATAAAATATAAAAGTATGAAAAACATAAAATTTACAATATTAGTTAGTCTGATAATTATCACGTTCACATCATGCAATAGGGATGGAGACTATAAAGACATAAGCTATTTTACCATTGATGAGAATAACGAATTAGTACGTCCAACAGATTTTAGAAGTTGGGTTTATGTTGGAACGCCATTAACCCCAAACGACATGAATAACGGAAAGGCAGCCTTTCCAGAATTTCATAATGTATATATTGACCCAATGAGTTATGATCATTATAAAAAAACAGGGGAATGGAGAGATGGAACTATTTTAATAAAAGAATTAGTAAGTGTTGGTAGCAAGGCTGCTGTAAGTGGTAACGGTTATTTTATGGGAGATTTTATAGGATTAGAAGCGACTATAAAAAGTAAGGAACATTTTGCTAATGAACCGGGAAATTGGGCCTATTTTAGTTTTACAAACCCAACAGAAGGCACGCTAGCTGCTACTGGAAAAGCATTTAAAACAAATCAATGTAATACTTGCCATGCCGCTAGTGCTGGAGATGATTTTGTCTTTACGCAATACTATCCAGTTTTAAGCGCGGCAAAAAACGTGGGAATAGATGTGGCGCCAGAAAATGCTGCTCAAAGATCTACTATTAAATAAAAGTATTATGGGAAAAATAAGTTTTGTATTTGTTCTCCTAATTCTAACCGGATTCACTAAACATAAAGTGGGTACTGGTGATAAGGATATTGAAGTTTTAATAATTCAAAAAAGACATTGCTGAAATTCAAGAAATAATCTCTCAAAAACAAAATGTAGCAAGGTCATTAGAAAAAAAAGCAGAAAAACTAGTTGAAATTAACAATAATGAAGCGGTGCAATTAAAAGAAAAAGCCTTCTTACTAAAAATGAATTGTCTCAAATATGAAGCGGCGATAACGTGTAAACAACGCTATATAAACTGAAAATAAAGGAATACTATCGAGAAAACTGCGGTTAAAGCAGTAGATAGTTAATAAAAGTATCATTTTTCATCGAATGATAATGATTAATTCTAAGCCTAAAAAGTTACAAGTCTTATTTATGATTGAGCTTTTTCTTTTTAGGCTTTTTTAATTGAAAGATTTACAAAGTGGTTAAAAAAATAAAAAAGGTAAGCTTCATTTTATTAATTCTATTAATCGGAATTCAGTTTTACAGGCCAAATAAAAATATCCAAAAAGAAACCACTTTAGACGATTTTTTGACAACACAAAAAGCTCAAAAGCCTATAAAAATACTTTTTCAAAATTCCTGCTATAACTGTCATTCTAATTCTACCGATTATTATTGGTATGACAATATTGCACCGGCGTCATGGATTGTAGATAGACATATAAAAAAAAGCCAGGGAGAAGCTCAATTTTTCTGAATGGGTGACGATAAGCAACAAAGATAAAAACGGGCTAATTTCAGAAATAGCAATAAACATATTGGAAAATAAAATGCCATTGCCATCCTACACTGCGGTACATCCAAGTGCCAAACTTTCCAAAGACGAAAAGAAACAAATTATGGAATGGTTGTATTCTATCGAAAATAACTAGATTCTAAATTCAAAAAAATGAACAACACGCGTAGTAAACAATCTGGAAACACTTGGATTAATAAAGACGAAATCACAACAGGTAATTGGTCTATTATTTCAAAAGGGAATGAAATCATTTTAATTTTTAAAAAAAACTTTCAAACACCGGATGGACCAGATTTAAAACTCTATCTATCAACAATAAAAATGGAAGATATTGGAGTTAACGATGCGATTCATCGTGCTGGTTTACTTATTGATAATTTAAAAGCTATTAAAGGGAAGCAAGAATATAATTTACCAAATAAAAAAACACTTTCAAATTATAAATCACTCGTTATTCACTGTGAAAAATACACAGTAGTTTGGGGCGGAATTAATTTGCACTAAAGTTTCCTCAATGATAGATGATAAAATTAAGGCTTTGTCAATTGGTATTCCTTAGTTATTATATAATCGAAAAAAAAATGATAATACAGATATGAATTGGTACTTACCTATAACAATTATTCCAGGATTAGGTATGCTCATTCTCTCCACAACATCTCAGATGATGACCCTGAGTTCGGAGATTAGCAACCTCGTATCTATCAAATGCTCTATTTTTCAACATAAAATAGCGGCTCGTAAAATAAGACAATTGGACTCACTCACTCACGCGAGCGCCTTACTATATTTAGCAACGGGTTGTTATGTATTATCTGGGATTTTAGGAGTAATTTTCGCTAATGACAAACCATTTGGCTTGCCTAGCATTACTCTTTACTTAGGCACGGTTCTGGTTTTTATAGCATTGACTTTATTAATTATTTATGCTTTTAAGGCCGTAAATATTAGAAAAATGCAGTTTGATAATAATCTCGAATTAAAATAGGCTAACTTTCTAAACGCATTAAACAAATTGACAGTGAGCAACCAATTCATAATAATTTAAGGCATAAAATTTGTTTATCTTTAGCCTCCAAAAACTGCTTTTATGTTGAACAGATTTATTTGTACTCTTTTTTTATTTTGTATATTTTTCCCTGCCAATGCACAGGTTAAAGAGAGGATTGAGCCACAAAATATCAGAACCATTGAGTTTAAGGGTCTTTCTGCCCAAAGTGAATTGCCAATTATCAACTTGGGAGATAGATTATCATTATCTTTTGATGATATTATTGGAGACGAAGAAGATTATTACTACCAAATTACACATTATAATTTCGATTGGACACCAAGTGATTTATCCAAGAGTGAATACCTAGATGGTTTTGACGATGTGAGAATAGAGACCTATGAAAATTCTTACAATACACTTCAAATTTACTCTCACTATTATCTAAACATTCCAAATCGTGAAACTAGAAGCATTAGAAAAAGTGGAAATTATCTATTGAGCATATTCAATGATGATAACGACTTGGTCTTTTCCAGAAAATTTATGGTTGTTGAGAATTTAGTTAGTACGGTTGTTAAAATTAAAAGGGCTCGGGACATTTCTTATATCCATGAAAAACAAGTAGTGCAATTTGAAATTGACTCTCAAGATTTACTACTCATAAACCCAAAGCAAAATGTAAAAACGCTTGTTTTGCAAAATAGTAACTTGAAAGAAGCAATAACCAATCTAAAGCCGCAGTACACCATAGGATCTAAACTCATATACAAATATGATAAAGAAGCAGCGTTCTGGGGAGGAAATGAGTTTCTTGCTTTCGACAATAAAGATGTCCGAAGTGCCTCAAATGGAATACGTAAGATAGAGGTTAACGATATTTACGAAAACTTTCTATATACAAATATTTCCCGAAAGGATCGGCCGTATACGTACAACCCTGACATTAATGGAAATTTTGTTGTTAGAAATATTGATGTTAAAAATTCAGATATTGAAGCGGAATACGTAAAAATGCATTTCAATTTAATGTACTACGAAGATCTTGGAGATAAGGAACTTCATATCTATGGAAATTTCAATAATTGGACTATTGATGGCACTACCTATATGGAATATGACCAACGAAGTGACTCCTATAAAAATACGCGCCTATTCAAACAAGGCTTTTATAATTATAAGTATGTTGTCGTAAATAGAGACGGAAGCATAGATGACGAAACAATTAGCGGAAATTTCTGGCAAACAGAAAATGATTATACAGTACTTGTATATTATAGAGACATTGGAGCTCGTTTTGATCGTATAATTGGCTTGGGTACCTCGAACTCAACCAATATTACCAATTATTAATCTCGTTTGTAAATTTTTCTGAAAAACCACCATAAAAACACTCAATGTTAAAAGATTTAGCCCTTTTCAATAAAATTGCCAACCTACTCCTGAAAAGCGAGGAAGAACATCCTATTGCGAACCCAATTCCACCAGAAGATTTGTACGACAAATTGGATATTTCACTTGGTGCCGCTCCAGCTTCCGAAACTTTTTTCGAAAAAACAATTGAAGATCTTATTTTAAGTACACCTCGTACTGCAACCAAATTATTTTTTAACCAATTGTTTGGGGGACGTAATTCTAAGGCCACACTTGGAGATCTTCTTGCCGTACTGCTTAATAATAGCATGTATACTTATAAAGTCGCAGGGCCTCAGGTAGGTATTGAGAAGGAAATACTTCATAAAGTCTGTGATATTATTGGATATCCTAAGGACAGTGATGGCACATTTGCTCCAGGAGGCTCAATGAGTAATTTTATGGCAATGCTGATGGCGAGGGATGCCTATAATTCTTCTATAAAAACAGAAGGAGTGACGCAAAAATTGACCCTTTACACCTCCGCTGAATCGCATTATTCGATTCCAAAAAATGCAGCATTTATTGGAGTTGGACGCGAACAGGTCCGCCATATTGAGACAAATAAAAATGGGCAAATGATCTCTGAAAAGCTGGAATCTAAAATAACTGAAGATCTTGCGAATGGTTTCCACCCCTTCTTTGTGAACGCTACTGCTGGAACAACCGTATTGGGTGCATTTGATGACATCCCCCTTTTGAGTCTTATTTGTAGGAAATTTAACCTTTGGCTTCATGTTGACGGGGCTTACTGCGGAAGCGTAATTTTCAGCAGCAAATACAAACATCTTATAACTGGTCTGGAGCAAGCAGATTCTTTCAGTTTTAATGCTCACAAAATGCTGGGTACACCACTTACCTGCTCTATCATTGTTACCAAGCATAAAAAACATTTATACGATTCATTTTCAAATGATGCTGCCTATTTGTATCAGACCGATGGGGATGATTACAATCTAGGAAAAACCTCTATCCAATGTGGTCGTAGAAACGATGCCTTAAAATTATGGGTCCTCTGGAAATCTGTTGGAACCGAAGGTCTTGAGAAAATAGTGGATCATCAGTTTTATTTGGCCAAAATAGCCCGATCCTACATCAAGAGCAATCCAGATTATACCCTTTATAGTTTTGATGATTCTATTTCGGTGTGCTTTAATTACAAAAACATTCCCGCTCAAACATTGTGCACAGCGCTTTATAAAAATGCAGAACTAATGGTTGGTTTCGGGACATTTAATAATGAAGAGTTTGTTCGCTTGGTAACGATAAATACCAAGAATACGGAAAAAGAAATTTTGGCATTTTTCAAGGCAATAGAAAAATTTGTTGCAAAGGACCCTGCCTTTCAAGGGACTGAAGTTTTTGAACAATAATATCTAAAAACACCTTATATTTAGGGCGTGAGTTCGAACAAACCAGTTAAAGACAAAGGTAGAAAGGCTTCCGTATATCGCGGAGCGAAATGCCTTAATTGTAAACACCCACTAGACCTTAGCGATGTCTATTGTTCCTATTGTGGACAGTTAAACACCACCAAACAGTTATCGCTTAAGGACTTTTTTGGGGAATTTATTGGAAGCATATTAACTTACGACTCTCGACTTCGGTATACCATAAAAGATTTATTATTTAAGCCTGGAACGATCACAAGAAACTATGTGCAGGGTCAGCGCTTAAAATATGCAAACCCTTTTCGTTTTTTTCTTAGCATCTCTATTATTTATTTCTTGGTTCAAGGATTGATTTCTACCTTTTCTGGAAGTTCATTATTCAACGTTAATGGATCAAATAACGAAACGGTTATTGACTCCATTATACAACAAGAAAGAATTGCTACAAACCCGAACGCCAAATTAGATGATGATATCCTACTTGCCGATGATTTAATTGTCATCAATAACGATACAACCTCACTAAATCAAAAAAAAGGTTATAACTACAAATCCGAAGCAGCGCTAGATACCATTCAATGGACAAACAGCGTTGTCGAACGATTTTTTCTGTATCGAGATTTTTATCTTGAGACAGAAATTAAAGATCCTGTTAAAGCAATGGACAGCTTGAAACACAAGAACAACCGCCTTAACAATTGGATATATGAAAAAAACGGAGCGATGGATAGAGTTCAAGACGATCCATATGGTTTTTTTGATTATATGCTTGGTAAAATTCCATTTTTCTTATTCTTCCTCACACCGCTATTTGCGTTTTTCTTTTGGCTTGTTTATTCAAAGAAAAAGTACACCTATATTGAACATATGATATTCATATTTCATATTTTCAGCTTCCTCTTTTTGGCAATGCTTATATGCCTAATTCCGGATACGATAATTGGCGACCAAGTTCTAGTAGCTGTACTCTTTGGATTAATAGGCCCTTTCTATTTTTATAAGGCGTTACGTAATTTTTACAAGCAGAGCCGTTTGATTACAATATTAAAATTAGTATTTTTCAATATTGTTTTTTCAATTGGGGCAACAATAGCCGCTTTATTGTTTTTTTCGGTAACTGCTGCGATATATTAATTATGGTTCAACAGGTAACTCAAGGCATTAAGGTTTCAATAGAGACCACTTTCGAAGGCACATTTTATAAGGACTATAAAATGCAATACGCTTTTGAATATACCGTAACTATAGAAAATGAAGGCAAAGATGTGGTTCAACTTCGATCCAGACATTGGCGCATTAGTGATGCCTTAAACAATGTTGAAATTGTTGAAGGTGATGGAGTAATTGGTAAAAAACCAGTTATTCAACCTGGGGAAAAACATATCTATAGCAGTGGTTGTTTATTGTTGTCCCCTTTTGGCTCTATGAAAGGACACTACAATATGATAAACTTTACGAGTACTAAAAAATTCCGGGTAGTAATTCCTTCCTTTAAGCTGAGTGAACCTTCTGCAATGAATTAAACTCTTTATAGGTCGCCACTTTCATGAACTTCAACTTTCTGTCCTTCTGAAGAATATGGCAATATGCACAATGTGAATCATATGTAAACCTGAACGGTTCTGAAGGGTCAAACTTTTCCAAAACTTTGTAAACCCCATCAAAATTCACCTCGTGCAGATCATTGTACCTTTTTATTCTAAAAAGCCCTTCAGGAAGCGTTTCAGAAACAAGTTCGAACCATGCATTGCTTCCGGTCCCGCTTAATTTTTGAGCATTTTTAGGAAGTACTGGAAGTAACATTTCTCTAGAAGCAGGTCTATTTTTGTGAAAATAGTTTCTAAGATTCTCTTTAAATGCCGAGCTATTAAACTGACGTATCACTCCATTTTGAACTTCAAAAACAGCAGTCGAGGTAGCAGCCTTTTCCACATTACCAACGGTACTAGGTGTAAATAACTTATTAAACTTTAACGCTTTTCGTATTTCTTTCTTTGTGGTTGAGGCCAAAATAGTATCCGTGACAAAACGTGAGCAATTGCTTTCCGCTTTGCTGAACGCCCCATAGCGTACACTTCCTCTATGCTGAAGTTCTAAGATGTGCTTCTCGGCTTGCTCAAAATTAATAGTCTCGCATACCGAAGCCAATAGCCGTCCTTCTCCATGTGTGTTATTAGGATTAGCGTCTAGCCAAAGTAGAAATTCTTCCGTATTTACAAGAACATCATCGACCCCAAACTTAGCCCTAAAAGGTATTTTCAATTCTGCATCCGTATTTGCCCCACGAACCCTTCCATACCCAATAGGGGTAACATAACGTCCAAAATCGAAATAACGTGCTTCTTTGGTTTCATTTTCTATTAAAACCATAGCAGCATGTCCCGCCTTAATATATTCTCGAGTGCCTAGACCAACAAACGGCAAGAATTTGCATTGCCATTCGTCACTCACAGACACAAAAGTATCTGGATAAGCCAACACAATTATTTTACCCGTGAATTTCAAAAATTTAATTTGGTTATTTCTTGAGTTTGTAAATCTTCATAACGCATACAGCCAATGTCTAGTTTAGTATACTGGGTGATACTTTTAGTTTTAACAAAACCTCGATCCATAATAACATCAGACGACAAATCTCCCTCTCCAGCCGTTCTATGGAATTTAAGCACATCTGTTTCGGTAGGTCTCAAATTATTAAAAATAAATTCCGAAAACCATGATTTTCGTTTCTTTTTTATTTCCTCGGAATATAATAAAGAAGAAGACCATATACATGGTACCCAAGATTTTTCAGAAAAATGTACCGTCACACCATCCCATACTATTTCATACAAGGAAGAACCTTCGACCCAATCCACCATCACGATAGTAAACGGTTCTACTCCTTTAAAATCATAGTTGGCAATTTTATCGACAGCATTTTCCCGAGCCAATAAATCTGTAACAATAACACCTCTGCTCTTGCGGTAAGACTTTTCTCTTTTATGGGCCGTAAACCCTCCATTTAAGAGGCAGATCAGGCGATTCCGATTGCTAACCCCAAACCAAGTACCTCCTGCCAACTCATCCTTTGGAAAAAGCATTGAGACCTCATCAATAGAATATACTTCTGGAGGAATCGTATTTCTATTTGGAGCCTCATCTCGATTTGAAGTCAAAATAAAACCAGTTGTAGACTCTGGAATAAAAGTTACGGTGCACATGCTTCTATTGTCTTTTATTAACACCGAAACTTACAAAAAACCAACTTAATAACCCATAAGTATTCGTTAATAGCCATCAAAATTCCTTTTTGAAATTTGTACATTTGCAGCGCAATCATCGAAGCTAAGGCCGAGGTGGTTCTCATTAGTAAACATCATCTTAAAATTAGCACACCTATGGGAAAAGGATTTTTTGAAGTACCAATTGCCGTTAATGAACCTGTAAAAGACTACGCTCCTGGATCTCCAGAAAGAGCAGCAGTTTCTGCCGCCTATAAAAAAATGTACAACAGCAAAGTTGAAGTGCCTTTGTATATTAATGGAAAAAATGTAAAAACTGGAGCTACGGCAACTATGTCGCCTCCTCACGATCATAAACATAGTCTTGGGGTCTATCATAATGCAAAGAAAAAAAACATAACAGACGCAATCTCTTCTGCTTTAAAAGCTCGTGAAAAATGGGCTGCAACTCCCTGGGAACAAAGAGCTGCGATTTTTTTGCGAGCCGCGGAGCTAATCGCTGGGCCCTATCGGGCAAAGATTAATGCAGCAACCATGCTCGCGCAATCAAAAAACATTTACCAAGCCGAAATTGACGCTTCTTGTGAGTTAATCGACTTTCTTAGATTTAATGTCCAGTATATGACCGAAATCTATGCTGAACAACCTGAATCAACATCATCTGTCTGGAATCGATTGGAGTATCGCCCATTGGAAGGTTTTGTGTATGCAATAACGCCATTCAATTTTACGGCAATTGCTGCCAATCTTCCTGCAAGTGCTGCTTTAATGGGGAATGTTGTGATTTGGAAACCAAGCGATAGCCAGATATATTCTGCCAAGGTAATTTTGGATATTTTTAAAGAAGCTGGAGTTCCAGCTGGAGTAATCAATATGGTAATGGGTGATCCAGTAATGATTACCGATACAGTTTTGACTAGTCCAGATTTTAGTGGAGTTCATTTTACAGGTTCTACCCACGTATTCAAGGACATCTGGCAAAAAATTGGAACAAATATTCACAATTACAAGACCTACCCGCGTATTGTTGGTGAAACGGGAGGAAAAGACTTTATTGTTGCACACAAATCTTCAGACCCAAAACAAGTAGCAACCGCTATCATTAGGGGTTCTTTCGAATTTCAAGGGCAGAAGTGTAGCGCGGCAAGTAGATGTTACGTTTCCAAGAGCATCTGGAAAGCGGTGGAAAAGCAACTTCTCAAAGATCTAAGTTCAATGACCATGGGATCTCCTGAGGATATGAGTAATTTTATTACTGCTGTAATCCATGAAGGATCTTTTGACAAATTGGCCAAGTACATTAATAATGCTAAGAAAGATAAAAAAGCAAAAATCATAGCTGGAGGTAAATGTGATAAAAAAGAAGGTTACTTTATCGAACCAACTGTAATTGTTACAGAAGACCCTAAATACACCACCATGTGTACAGAGCTATTTGGGCCTGTGGTTACCATTTATGTTTTTGAAGACAAGAACTGGGAGAAAACGCTACAACTAGTTGACGAAACTAGTGAATATGCACTCACAGGAGCTGTCTTTAGTGAAGATCGTTATGCACTAGAGGTTGCTATAAAAGCTTTGGAAAATGCGGCAGGAAACTTCTACGTAAACGATAAGCCTACTGGAGCTGTTGTAGGGCAACAACCTTTTGGTGGAGCACGTGCTAGTGGGACAAATGACAAGGCTGGAAGTAAACTTAACTTGTACCGCTGGATTTCTCCACGTATGATTAAGGAAACTTTTGTTAGCCCAACAGATTATAGATATCCTTTCTTAGGGTAGTTAGAATCCTTTTAATAAAAAAAAGAGGTCACTAAAAACGACCTCTTTTTTTATCTTTCTAATTTAATTTCTATTGAAATCCTTTCAACTGATTTATAGCTGCATATTGCGTATTGATTGCAACATTGTTTTCATTAACAACAGCAACAACTAATTTCAATTTATTAGAATTATAACCCCCAGGAATGGTATAGGTATGGCTATTTCGGTAAATCGTAAAGGCATTTGTGGATGGGATGGGATCTCAAGTGCTTCTATCAAAGTAGCTCTTAAAACGTCGTTATGTTCAAAATCAATGATAGGATTCCCTAACCCATAGTATGGACTTGTTGGCCATGCATCTCCATAAAATATTCTCTATTAGAATATCCGGTTGGGATAAAAGTAACTTCAATAAACAAAAAACCCTTCTGAGGTATCCAGAAGGGTTTGTAATTATTAAACCATAAATTATTACTCGTAATCTTTATCCTCTCCAACGTGAGAGAACTGGGCATTCTTAGCACTGTTATCAGCACTGACTACCATCGCGACAATGCTAAGGTTTTCTCTTATATAATCTGATGGAATCGAAATAGTAAAAGATCTATTGTATTCATTAAGCGCAGCAGTTTCCGACATATTATCTCCTAATACTGAAGTAAGTGATTGTCTTAACACCTCGTTATGCACAAAATCAGGTATAGGGTTTCCAAGATTGTAATAAGGACTTGTTGGATCATCATTGTAATAATTTATTTGATCGTTAATAATACCATCCTCTAACAAGTAGACCACCAGTTTATCACTAGCTTGTATACCAACTTCCGAAATAGCCTTTACACTTACTGCAAGATCAGATCCATTTAATTGAGAAGCGATAGCGATAGCTAGATCAGTATCTTCTCCAGCCATACTTATAATACCTGAAGTAGGGTATGGATCGCTCCATTCTGTTGTTCTATTAATCCTTGCCGCTGGAAGTCCATCAACTTCAAATGCATCTTTAAGTGTTTGAATTTCGTCAAAATGCATTGGATCCGGAAAACTGAAAGATGTTTCATGCACCGCAACAATAGCAATATCATCGGTTACGGCATGTGCGCTTTCAGCTGCTGCTGCAACCGCAGGGCAATAACCACACCAGGCTCCCGTATAATCTTCTAGCACCACTTTTCTCTTTGGAATATAAACCACAAATGATAGCGGATCTGTTTGAGTTGGTGTCCCGACTTGGTCATATTCGGCATAAACTTCACTCATTCCTGTTGAACCGGAGGAATATGTATTTCCAGAAATGGCACTACCATCAACATAAAACGTAGCATCCGAAGAAACGTCATTCCCTTGTGGATCTACTAAAGAAAATGTTAACTCCTGACTTCGCAACACCTTTGAAGCACTAATTAACAAGGTATTGCTTGTAGCATTAATTACATCAAAATTTACAACATTGCTGTTTATTCCACCATATGACGCATAAACATCAATAGAGCCTTCTTCGCTAAAAGTGAATGAAGAACCAGTAATGGCTGTTTGATTCACATAAAATGTAGCCTGATCTGTATAAATATTCCCATCATCACCTGTTAAAATAAAATTAATCACTTCATCAACCACTAAAAGTTGATCTGGCGAATCTGTAGTAAGAACTAAGCTATCAATATTTATGATTGGCGTGTTCTCTTCTGTCTTACTACAAGATAGAATTAGTACAAAAGATAAAGCTAAAAGTATTCTTGGTATATTTTTTGTTTTCATAACATGATGATTTTATTTACAAGATACAATAATACTAGTTTTCTACCATAGTTTTTCTATAGGATAAAAGAAAATGAAATCTCGTATTTTAAATTTATTATATAAATTATATTACCTAATATTGCTTATTAATTTAAACTTTTTGAAATGAAAAAAATTGTATTCCTACTATCTTTATTACTGACCTTCAATGCGTTTTCCCAAGATGAGCTCCCCAATGTTGATTTAACTACAACCGATGGTGGAACTATAAATATTCAAAAAGCGGCAAACAGCGAGAATGTTGTTATCATATCGCTTTGGGCAACTTGGTGTGTTCCTTGCCTAAAAGAACTTGATGCTATAAGCGAAGTTTGGGATGAATGGCAGGAAGAAACAAATGTTGAGCTACTAGCTGTTTCTGTAGATGATAGCCGTACCGTTAAAAGAGTTAAGCCTCTTATTAATGGAAAAGGATGGGACTACACAATTCTTCTGGACTCGAACAACGACCTTAAACGTGCTCTTGGCGCTTCAACAGTTCCATTGACACTGCTCGTTAAAGACGATAAGATTGTTTACAGACATTCTGGATATAGTCCTGGTGCAGAAATGGACCTATATGAGAAAATCAAGGAATACTCTAACTAAGTTATTCTTTTAACCAACCAACCCTTTTTTAATGAAAAACTTAATTCTAAGTGTTGCTATTTTATGTAGTAGCATGATATTCGCACAAGAGAACGGAAACTTCTTTGGAGGATTTGAATCAAATTCGCAATGGCTTTTAGCTGATGACGGTATTGGTTTTGAAGCCCCTGAAGATCAATTTAGAGCCAATAACTACTTACAACTTAATTATAATTTAGGAAAATTTACTGCAGGGGTACAATACGAGGCCTACCTGCCATCTTCCTTGCTTGGATATTCTCCAATATACGATGGCAAGAATAACATTGGAACCTACTTCCTAAATTTTAAAAATGAAACCTTGGATATTACTGGAGGGTTTTTTTATGAGCAATTTGGAAGTGGACTTATTCTCCGTTCGTGGGAAGATCGCCAATTAGGCGTTAATAATGCACTAAAAGGAGCTCGTATAAATTTCAAACCTACAAATTATCTAGATCTTACCGGTGTTTTTGGGCAACAACGAAATGGATTTGAAGTATCAACAGGTACAATTCAAGGTATTGATGCCAATATTGATGTGAGTGACGCGCTTAAACTTGAAAAAATAGATATTCAAGTAGGCGCTAGTTACGTTGGTAGATACCAAGACCGAGGAACGAATGACACCATTCCAAGTACAGTAAATGCATATGGAGGGAGACTTGACTTTGTCTTCGGAAAATTCTTTGGAGGAGTTGAAGCAATTACCAAAGATCCAGATGCTGTAGCTAATGAGGGGGCCTTAGTTTCTAACAAATTATATGACGGAACAGCACTGCTAGTGAATGCTGGATTCGCGAAGAAAGGCTTGGGTATTAATGCTACGTTTAGGCGTCTAGAGAATTTTAGTTTTTATAGCGATCGTTTGGCCGAGGGAAACACTTTCAACCAGCAAATAATCAACTATGTTCCAGCTTTGACCAAACAACAGGATTACCTTTTAACCAATATATATGTATACAATTCTCAACCTAGATTGGTCATTGAATCTGTAAATCAAACTTCTGGTGAAGTAGGATCTCAAGTAGATATCTTTTATTCATTGCCAAAAGGAAGCGCCCTTGGCGGTAAATATGGCACCAAAATCGCAGGTAATTTTTCATATTGGGCAGGTTTGGATGCGGAGTACAATATTCCTAACAGATGGTATGAAGCAAAATTTATTGGTCAAGGGGATCGTTTGTTTAGAGATATAAGTATTGAAATTAAGAAACGTATATCAAAGAAATTCAATACTGTACTAACCTTTCAAGATGTGATTATTGATAAAGGTGTAAGTCAAGGTGGCCCTATTGGGACACAGGGAGATATTAAAGCTAAAATTGCTGTTGTTGAAGGAACATACCGTCTTGGAGGTGGTAAATCAACCAGACTTGTTGTTCAGCACCTTTGGTCTGAACAAGATAGAAAAAACTGGGTGGCGAGTGTGCTAGAATTTAACTTAACTTCAAACTTGGCCTTATATGTTGCAGATGCCTATAATTATGAAGGCGAAGGTAAAGTTCATTACTATAATATTGGAGGAAGTTATTCCAAAGGAAGAACCCGCCTAGGCATGAACTATGGACGCCAAAGAGGTGGTTTAATATGTGTTGGAGGAGTTTGTCGATTTGTTCCTGAGAACACTGGAGTGAGCGCCAATCTTACTGTTACATTCTAAATTAGTATAAAATTTATTAATCATAAAAAAAGCTTCCAGATATCTGGAAGCTTTTTTTATGATTAATAAATTCTATGTCTTAGTTTATCACAACTTTTTCGGTATGAGATACTCCTCTGTTGTTTTCAAAATGCAAAATATACATTTGAGCACTTAAATTAGACATATTGATTTGTTGTCTTCCAATATTCAATTTTTCAGACCTCACAAGCTTTCCTTGCAAATTATAAACATTCATAACCATTTCTTCCACAACTTCAATTGTAAGTTCATTAGAAGAAGAGTTAAACAATTCAACATTCAACTGGTTCACATCATTTAGACCTAAAAGAGGGTCGTATTTATAAGTTATAGTTAAATCATCACCAATTTCATCACCATTAGTATCTATTTGAAAAAATCTAAACACATACTCTACAGGGTCTGTTCCATTTCCACTTTCGGCATTTGCCAAGTGATTTCCTTCTAGCGTTTGCTCACCAGGTAAAACTTCAACATAATTTGCATTTGGCGGAAATTGTTGCCCTATCGTTATACCTGTATAGCAAAGGCCAAAACATATTTCGAACAAAGAACCATCTGCGTTAATAGCACTTACAAACTCTGCTTTCATCCTTATTGGATCTGTCGTAGAAGTATTGTTAACATAGAATTCATAAGATGCAGAAGGGTCGGCGGGTAAGTAACCACCAAAAACAAGTTCCTGTCCGTCCGAAATTAAATTACCATCATGATCCTCCATAGTAAACTGGGCATTCATCCCAAGAGCTACCAAGAATAAGCTTAAAAAAAAGAATTTCTGTTTCATTTTAATCGTTTTTTAGTATATTATTATCCTCAAAAGTATAAAATCTAATTTAAACAGCATTGAGACTTTCCTTTATTTTTTTTGTGAATAACGACTAGTCCCCGCGATAGCACGCCACATCTTACTTTCGAATATTCTATAGGAGCACTAGGCTAGTATAGTGATTTTCATACATTTATATTTTTCCACTTCTATTTTACATTTCGCCTCAAAAAAAGTATATTTGTTACAACTAAAGAATTTTAAGAATCTAAAAAATTACTACTATGATTAAAAAATTAACCACACTTTTGGCATTTGTCGCAATTGGGTTTACCTCTTTCGGTCAAACAATTGTTTCGACATCTCCAGAAAATAAAAACGTAATTCTTGAGGAATTCA
>MAAC01015568.1_pt1 | contig 27179 bp, 17 predicted proteins | sample 1115981 | NCBI WGS metagenome assembly MAAC01 (sample SAMN04961126, study PRJNA320927) | seawater metagenome | isolation source: sample BD02T64 sea water enriched with oil for 64 days | place: USA:Gulf of Mexico | collected 2013-07-27
GGCGTTAGAATTCAACGCGGTATTGTAGCTAGTAATCATAAAGATGCTGTAGATGCAGCAAAACAATTAACAACAGAAACTGGTACAAGCTGGTATGTTGTAAAAGCTCAGGTTCATGCTGGTGGACGTGGAAAAGGTGGAGGTGTTAAGTTGGCTAAAAACTTAGCTGAAGTTGAAACAATTTCTAATGATATCATTGGAATGATGTTGGTAACACCACAAACTTCTGCTGAAGGTAAAAAAGTGAATCAAGTTTTAATTTGTGAGGATGTTTATTATCCTGGAGATTCTGAGCCAGAAGAATATTACATGTCTGTTTTATTAAACAGAAACACAGGTAAAAACATGATTATGTATTCTACAGAAGGTGGAATGGATATTGAAACTGTTGCTGAAGAAACGCCACACTTAATTTTTACAGAAGAAATAGACCCTACTATGGGGTTATTGCCTTTTCAAGCACGTAAGATTGCCTTTAACTTAGGGTTATCTGGTGTTGCTTTAAAAGAAATGACAAAATTTGTGTCTGCATTATATACAGCATACATCAAGTCAGATTCTTCAATGTTTGAAATTAATCCTGTATTAAAAACTTCAGATTCTAAAATTTTAGCTGTAGATGCTAAAGTAACCTTAGATGAAAATGCATTATACCGTCATAAAGATTATGCAGAAATGCGTGATTTACGTGAAGAGAATCCTATTGAAGTAGAAGCGAAAGCTGCTGGTTTAAATTATGTTGATTTAGATGGTAATGTTGGATGTATGGTAAACGGAGCTGGATTGGCAATGGGAACGATGGATTTAATTAAGCAAGCTGGTGGAGAACCTGCAAACTTTTTAGACGTTGGGGGTACCGCAGATGCTGCACGTGTAGAGACTGCATTCGGAATTATCTTAAAAGATCCTAATGTAAAAGCAATTTTAGTAAATATCTTTGGAGGTATTGTACGTTGTGATAGAGTAGCACAAGGTGTTGTGGATGCATACAAAAGTATGGGAGACAAAATTAATGTGCCTATTATTTGTAGATTACAAGGAACAAACGCTGTAGAAGCTAAAGCGTTGATTGATAATAGTGGAATGGAAATCATTTCTGCTACAGAATTTCAAGAAGCTGCAGATAAAGTTGCAGAAGTATTGGCTTTATAAGTTTTTCAAAAAATATAGTTATAAAAAACGCCTCACAATTGTGAGGCGTTTTTTTTTTGGTTTCGACTAACAATTTTAACATTATTAGAAAAAGTTAATTTGATTAATTATGGCTTTTCAGCTATTTCTTTCCCTTTAATGATAAAAATAGGTTAGTCCATCTATTTTAGTAGTAGAATTGGAATAATAAAACCTAAAAATAAATTCTCTTATTTTTGCATACTCCAAAGGGATGGAGATGATTTGTAATGTTCCATCTGAGTTATATAAAGTAACCCTTAAGGACGTTTTATCCCTAAAATAGGATTCTATTATTATGGATGTTGAATCAATGTTGTTAAAAACATCTATCGTTTCTAGTATATCATCATATTCATCTTCATTCTGATAACTCTGTAGGTTGATAGGATTCTGAAACTCTTTTACCCGAGTATAATTGTTTTCAACTCCCCAATCAAAAGTCATATCATTTAATGTTTCAAAGTCTAGCTTTTCAAAATTATGTTGGATGTTTATTAGTCCAATTTTTATCCAATCAACCTCCGAATTGTCAATTTTAGTCAATCCTGGAAAAAATTCAAGCCACCGATAAATATATTCCGCATTTGACTCTTCTTCTTCCCCTGTTTCAAAGCTTTCAATAAGTTGGTTTTCTTTAATTAAACTTTGTTCTAAAGTATAAATTGAAGTTGAAGATGGTGAAACAATAGATTTATTTCCTTTTAAGTCTATTCGGTTAAAATCGAAATCGAGTTCATAATTATCTAATAGAATACAAAATGATTTAATTAGTGCAGGTCTTTTTCCATTGTTAGATACTAGAATGTACGCTTTTCCTTTGTCAGAAAAGGTGAATTCTGCTTTAATATCAGATTGGTTCGAAATTTTCAATTCAATCATTTTTGGAATCGCATAGCTTAAAATAGCAACAAGGGCAACCACTAATGATAATATGATATTACTGAAATGCAAGTGTCTTTTCCAGTTTTGGGTAGAATTACAGTGTTTGCAGACTTTTGCACTTGAATTAATCTGTTCAAAGCAGCGAAAGCACTGCTTGTTTTTTTCTAAATCTTTTTGAGGTTTCATGTTTTAATCATCTATACTGTTGATAGAAATTCATATAATTTTCAGTAACGCATTTGTATTTCGCTTGTTACGTGTTTAAGCACCTAATTTAGTAAATACAAACTGAATAGAAAACTCATATATAATTCCTTGCTTGTACTCGGAAAAGTCAAAGTAAGGAAATTCCGTGGCAATTAGTTATACACACCTTTGTTGGCAATAGTTCTTTATTTATCATGTCCATATATTACTCTGACTTGAGGATACATTTCGTGAAATGTTGTTAACTGTAACAAGCTGTTTTCAGCAGCTTCTGTGTTTTCAACCCAGCCCGGTTCAATTTTATTTTCAAACCCATATTTAGTATGACTTGCATCGCCTGTCAGTAATATTGGGCCTTCAGTAGTAATTAATACATATGATAAATGTCCTAACGAATGTCCGGGAGTATTAATTGCAATAAGTGAACCATCGCCAAATATGTCAATAACAGATTCTAATGGAGAAATACCAACTGCAGTAGTAGTATCTATTTCTAAAAGGGTGTCTTGTCTGCTTAAATGATTTGAACTATATATAAATGGGATATTGAAGATTGTTTCTTCTTTTCCTATATACTTAGGGATGGAGTTATCAATTTCTGGCAATCCAGCAGAATGATCACCGTGAAGATGTGTAAAGAAAATGCCATTAATTGCTACATGCTCTTTCTTTAATAAGTTAGAAATGTTTTGTCCAGTATTTTGTCTAGTTTCTTTTATAAAACTATTCGCAAAGATCCCTTTTATGTTCCCTTTTTCTTGAAATGTACTATCTAGACCTGTATCGATCATAAACCAACCTTTTTCTTTATGGTGAAATAGAAAAGCATAAACATCTACCCATAAAAACTCGCTCAAACCATGTTTTTTATCTAGCTTTTCAATATTTAACATCCCTTCTAAAGGTACTTTTACAGCGCCAGTATTTAGAATTTTAAAGCTGTCTATCTTCGAGTTTTCTTTAAATATCTCATTCCATTGTTTATTTTTTAGACTGCTTGATGGTAATTTATAAGTTTCTCTATTGGGTTTTTGAATTTGATTCCCTATAATCAAACAGATAATAATTGCTACTAATACTAAAAATGCTTTACTTTTTTTGTTCATGTCTTTGTAATTTAGAAATACAAAGGTGAATTTATAAAGGGAATGAAACTTGAATGAATTTGCTGTTTTTTAATAATGATGAAGGTGTTGCTCCAATTGTTTTTACAAATGTTCGGGTTAAGTGTGACTGGTCAGAAAATCCTGTCAAATAAGCCACTTTGGTTAATGAATGCCCATTAGATAGTTCTTTAAATGCGAGTTGTAGTCTGTGCCAAAGAATGTAGTTTCTAATCGGTAAGCCCATTTCCTGTTTAAATAAATGCAGTAATCTGCTTTCACTTAAAAATGAAACATTCATTAATAGTTCAGTAGTAATTTTAGTGTCAATATTATTGGTAATAAAATCTAGAACATTTTTAACTCGCTGGTCTCTGTTTTTAAATGGAAGTTCAGCTGAATTAAACTTAAAAAGTGATTTAACACTGTCGTATAAGTGCCCCCATTTACTATCCTTTATATCTCTAATGCTGTTATTGATATCAAAGTGTTTTATGTTTGAGGAAGGGAAATCGATTAATGACTCTGCTACTAAATAATGGTTAAGTACAAATTGGCCAAATATTGATTCAGGATCAATTCCTATAATTAGAATTTCCTTTCCAGAAGCATTGCAGGCATGCTTGTGGTTTGGCGCTACCAATAAAGCGTTTTTTTCAATCCAATTTCCATGTGCGTCTTTCCATAAAAAAGAATCATTAATACTAACAATTAATTGAATCATTGGATGTTGATGACTAGAAATACTTGTGTTATTACTACCAATGAAAAGGGATAATTCCTTCCAAATAATTAAATGATTCATGTATTTAGTTTTTGCTTATGTGTTTGTCTAAGGATCTTTTGCGGTTGTAAATTTAATAACCTCCATTTATTCGAGCCGAACTATAATGGTGTTTAGTCAAAATATTTTGAGTGTTTTAAAATTGAAAGCCCAAAAGTTTCATCGTCTTTTTATGAGGTCAATTTAAAACTAAATTTTTAATCCACCTTAAATGAAGCAATGAATTCCACACGATGTTGGCAATTGTTTATTTTACGTTTTGTTCAAATTTCAGGGACTCATTTCCATTTGTAACTACAATAGTATACCCACCAATTTTTAATCCAAGATGACATTCTTCAATATTGCTTGTCACTTCAGTTATGTCAACAGGAATGGCTATTTTGATATCTTCTCCTTTTTTGAAAGCCAAAACCATAACTGGAAATTCAATATCAATATTGGTAAATTCTATAGAGACGTTTTTATTACCGTTTTGAAACAGCCAATCAGGTCTGCCATTAATATAGTTTGTGTTTGGATGAAAAAGAGAGATATCTCTCCAGCCATTTCTCTTTTCTCCTTTAAATGGACTATCATCTTTATTTAGAATAATAGTAGATTCTGTGATATTTAATGCTTTTAAAAGAGGATCGTTAAATTTTGAATTTCCTTTTTCACTAAATGCTATTTGATCTATGGTTAATGGATTTATTCCTGTATATTCTGTAAGTCTTGCGGCCATAGCTTTTTCCCAATTACCACCAATAACTCCTTCATAATTATGACTCCAACCACAATGAATTAAAAATTTTTCATTTGGATTTGCTGCTATTCTTTTTTGAATATTTTGGGCTTGTTCAATTTCTCTTTCCTTCCCTCTAGAGTGTAAAGCATCTTCACTTTGGGCTTCGTAAGCAAAAACAGTATACCCAATCTCAATAGCTTCTCTAACTATGTTGCCTAATTGTGGATCTTTATATAGGATGCTTTTCCGAACTGGATATTTTCTGATATGTTGTAAAGAATCTAAGTTGTCTTGATAGCTTAATGCTTCATAACCGAAATTTTTATATCCATTTTCGTACAATCTTTTTAATAATGACCTAATATATACCCTGTGTAATGTGTTGGTGTGATCTTCATTTATGATAATAATTTGGTTCTCTTTTGACTGCTCAACAATGTAATCTGAAGCATTAACTTTGTTGTAAATAGCATTGATGGAATCTATTTGATTTGAGGTGAAGTTTAGATCTTCTCCCTTTTTATCCATTCCCTGTTGAATTAAAGTATTTTTATAATCTCCTTTTGATGCATAAGCCCAAGCTGATATTTGATGCTTCCATGAGGTGGTATCTTTCTCTAATTGACTTTCAATTCCCCAACTAAATTTATAATTGGTTTTAAAATCTATTTTTTCAACGATTCTTTTTTCTTCCTTGCAAGAAATTAGTATACTAAAGATAGTTAATAGATAAAATGATTGTTTGATGATTGTTGCCATTTCGTTGTTTTTTCAATGTTTAAAATAGCTGTCTAGATGCAATTTTTCAGTGGTGTTTGAGTAAGTTTAGTCAGCTTTTTATTCCGCAATATTTTTTAATTTCACATACAGTTCGGTTCTTTGAAAGAGTGAAATTTATTTTTTGTAATTAAGAACTATGGTAAAGACGATATTTTAAATTGAATGTTGCAATAATGAGCAACACCAATTAAAATATAGATGTTTTTTGCATGCTTTTGGTGTCTAGACTAGAAAATCTACAAGGGTTTTTATAAGGTTGCTTGTTCTAATAATTAATTCTACAGGAATTTGGTAGAAGTTCTTTTCTGTTTGCCAATTCATTTATTCGGTTAAGAAGATGGGCTTATGTCATAATTCGAAATTATTCAGAAAGATTAAGTTGCCATGAAATTCCATATGTATCTTGACACCATCCAAATTTTTTACCAAAACCGTAATCTCCTGAATCGTAGTTGTCAAGAGGAACCATAATCTGGCCTCCATTAGAAGAAAGTTTTTCGAATAAATTTTGTATCTCATCATCAGAATTACATGCAACAAACAAAGATATCCCAGGTGTAAATGACCAAGCGTGGTTAAAATTACTTTCAGAAACCATGTATTCTATACCATTTAATGTAAACACTCCATATTTGATAAGCTCTGGTGTTCCTCCAGCCTCTCCCTCTTCATACTTTGTGATGCTTTTAATTTCCGAGTTCGGAACGATTGAAGTATAGAAATGTATGGCTTCTTCAGCCTTTCCACATTGGTCTCCTACAAATGTTAGAAATGTTGTAATTTTCATTTTATTTAAATTTGAGTTCAATCCTAAAATTAGACAATTAATTTGCTTCTAGAAGCCTGTTGCTATTAATTATACACATTATTAGCAGTAATTTTTGTTCCAAAAATTTGTATAGTCAGTTTGAAAAGAGAGAACGTTTGCGTTTGGTTGCTTACTGCTAGCGTATATAAAAAACAAATAGTCTTTATGTTTGATAGTAATATAAGTGAATTTCTGTTTTAAAAAAAGATACAATTTTTAGATTGTTTTATCAATTCCAACCGTTATCAAAGAATAAAAAAATAGTTTAGCTTTGCAGCTTCAAAAAGACAATTTGTTAAATTATACTACATACATACATCCTACAAGTACCCACTGGGTTACTTTTGTTCATGGAGCTGGAGGAAGTTCATCAATTTGGTACAAACAACTTCGATCTTTTAAAGCCGAGTACAATATATTAGTACTTGATTTAAGAGGTCATGGTAAAAGTAAAATGGTACTAAAAGATGTTGTGAATCCAAAATATACTTTTGATGTTATTACCGCTGATATCGTAGAGGTTATTGATTATTTAAAAATTGAGAAATCACATTTTGTAGGTATTTCCCTTGGGACAATACTGATAAGAAATCTCGCTGAGAAACATCCAGATCGTGTACATAGCATGGTATTGGCTGGGGCAATCATGAAATTAAATTTCAGATCTCAGGTACTTATAAAATTGGGCGTTATTTTTAAGTCGATAGTTCCGTATTTACTCTTATATAAGTTTTTTGCATTTATTATAATGCCACGTAAAAATCACAAACAATCTCGTTTGTTATTTGTTAGAGAGGCTAAAAAATTATGTCAAAAGGAATTTATCCGTTGGTTTAAACTTACCTCAGAAATCAATCCTTTATTACGTCTTTTTAGAGCAAATGACATTGAAATCCCTACTTTATATATGATGGGTGAAGAAGATCATTTATTTCTTCCTTCTGTTCAAAAACTAGCAAAAGAACATCTTTTATCACAGGTGTTTGTAGTTGCAAAGTGTGGTCATGTTGTAAATGTAGAACAACCACTTGTTTTTAATACAAAATCAATTCAATTTTTGGGTAATTTGAGTTAATCCAACTATCAAAATTTGAAAAATAAGCTTCGTCTAAACAACTACCAATGTCAAAGAATAAAATCAATGTAATCCTTACTGGTGGAACGGGAACCCTAGGTTCTCAAATCATTTTTGAATTATTGAAACAAGAAAGTATTAAAACTATTTTTCTTCCTGTAAGACAAAAAAAAGGAAAAACAGCAATAACTAGAATTAAAACAATACTGGAAAGTGCTGCTGCTCCCAAATTTATTTCTGAAAACCAAGGAGCGATCTTAAATAAGATAAAAGTCCTGGATATGGAATCCTTTTTTAAGCCCGAAGACTTTCTTTCAAAATCAGAGAGTAACTTCTTTATCCATTCAGCAGGTTCTGTGAACTTATCAACCGATACATCTCAAAAAGAAATAATATACAAAGGTGTTTTTGAATTCACTAAAGATGTATTTGATACGTTTTCAACGTACATTACAAAATTCACCTATATCAGTACTGCCTTTAGTATTGGTAATATTGGAGGAATAATTGATAATGATTATCACAGTAAAAAAAGTCCTAAATACCGTAATTTTTACGAAGAATATAAACACCTGACAGAGCGGTTTCTTCTGAAAAAAGGAAAAGAAGAAAATATAGATGTCCAAATTTTAAGACCTAGTGTTCTTGGTGGTAATATATTTGAAAAATCAACCTTTTTTATATCTAACTATATGGTTTATTACCTGTTAGGTAAATTCTTCTACAAAAATCCATTAAATGAATACTCTATTCGAATTGCAGCTAATTTCAAAACCGGGCTTAATATTATCCCAGTTGATTATGTAGCAAAGGTAATTGCCAATGTATTCCAGAAAAAGATAGAACAACTCAATATAGTACACCACAAAAACACCGATATTGTATCGGGTATGAGTAAAATTATAAAAACGGTGGGTTTTAATAATTTTACTTTTTTGAATTCTTCGAGTGGTGGATTACTATTAGAAGGGAAGAACAGATTGGAAAACATCTATTACAATACCATAGGACTACATTTAAATCAGTATTTAATATCTGAGCCTTATGAATATGATACCAAATTATTAGAGTCTATCGTTCCGATACCGAAATACAATATTGAAGACTATTTAGAAGATACGATTCAATATGCAAAAACAAGAGAATTTAGAGGTGAAGGGTGGTAATTAACACTTCAAAGCACCCAGAATATTTTGGCGAAAACGAACAGCAATAGTGCTGAGTCAAATACTCCGAATGTTTTAAAATTGAAAACTCGAAATTTTCATAATCTTTTAGTGAGGTCAATTTGCAACTAAATTTTTAATCCACCGAAAATGAAGCAATTAATTACCAAGCGCATATTGAGTTAGCATCAATATTATGTTTGCTAAATTTATTGTTGCTTTTTAAAATATGCCGTTTTTAACTTGCTGATAATTTCAGTGCTTGCCCAATAAAGATTTGATATTCTGCCTTCTTCATTATATCGGCTAAAAAATAAATATTTTCCATCTGGAGTGACACTCGGAACGGCTTCACCAAAGTTAGAGTTTACTGTGTTTCCAAGGTTAATTGGTTTTGACCATGTTCCATCTTTTTCCTTAAAATATACATAGATATCGCTGCCTCTTTTTTTATCTTCTTTGTTTTGAGCTTGTACCAATAAATAATCTTGAGATGAGGAAATAAAAGCATGAGATCCAATTTCAACTTCAACCTCCTGCACTTCAAGAAACCTACCATTTTTTTTAGATGAAGTATACATTTTTCGTTTTGAAATATTGTCATAAAAAACGTCGCCGTTTTTCGCTTGCGTCATATACATCACATTATCGTCGTTTATAGGAGAATCAAGCTTTATTGCATTGCTCCATCCATTGTCCACACGATCTACAAACCATATTTCCTCATCCTTGTAGCCAGAGCTATAGCCGGTAAAATAAATTCGTTTACCGTCAGCCTGGAAGAATGGTTCCATTTCTGCATCTTTTTGTCCTTTGGTAAAATTCGCTTTTTGAATCGGTTTCCATTTTTTATCTTCGAGTTTTGAAAAATAGATATCAGCAGTTTCATCTTTTTTATTTGCTGAAAAATACATTTCATCTAAATCAGGGGAAAATGAAATACCGTAGTCATATCTTCCATTGATTGAAACAATACCAGGAGCAAAAATTTCAGCAGTTAAGCCCGGTTGCTTCTGTCCAAAATAAGGACTTTCAATAGTTGGCGAATCGCTGTCCTTTGTGTTCTGTTTTTTAGTAGTACAGGCACTTAAAAGTACGGAGAATACAAGCACTAAAATAAAATCCACTTTTTTCATTGTTCAAAATTTTAATTGTTAGTAGTATAATAATAAATGCATAGCTACAATTATTCATAGTATATTCTTGTTAAGAAAATACTAAAAACAATATTCTCTATTTTTGTTAAAATGTTTGGTAACGTGTTTGTATATGGCAAAATATTTTGTATTTCAATTTTCGTTGTTATCAAAGCGATTCTATTTCCTGCTGTATGTTCTGTTTGGCTTGTATTTCAAACTTGTTGTAAAAAAAGTCCGTTTTGAATATTCTGTCCATTGATAAAAAATGATTTAATACTTTTTTTCGTCCAGGATTGTAAACTAACGAGGGATAAATGGAATATTCCTTTCTAACATTTTTGTAGTAAAGTGAATATGTTTCCCAGCTTTGTCCTACTATAGAAAGGTCAGCATCGGTAAAATAGTTTGTGTCGCTGTCGGTTGATTCAATGTGTGATTTGGTCGCTAAAATTTGTTTTTTACATAGTGCTATTTTCTCCTTAGAAACAGAAGCCTGCTTCATACGCTTTTCGGCAAGTTCAGCACTTTTTTCTTCGTTGTCTGATTTTATAGAATTGTAAATTATGTCGTGGTAAAAGAGTGTGAATAAAATGGTTTCCCAGTTTTGTATTTCTCCCTTCACATCAGTCAGCTGAGAAAGTAAAATGTCAAGGTGTTGTAACGTATGATAATGCCTTTTTTTGCTTGAATAGTTTTTCTCGATTTCATTCCATAGTTCATTTTTCAGACGGTCATTGTCAGTATATCTTGTCAGAAGCTCTATGAATGTTTCTTTTAGCACGATTGTCTTTTTTAATAACTGTTAACTAGTTCTATAATTGCATTTTAAATTGTTATTTCGGTTTTCCTACGAGATAACACTAGTTTTATTTATGGGGTGTCAATTTTAGTTAAAGATACTAAAAAAGCCTCCCAAAAATGGAAGGCTTCTAACTATTATACATAGTGTATGTGTTACTTTTTTGTTGCTTTATCAACTACAATTCTCTTTTCACGATTTGCCAATTCCCATGCGGTATGAAAAACCAAACGAGATCTGTTCTCTAACAAGTCGTAGTTAATTTTGTCTGGAGTATCTGATGCTTGGTGATAGTCATCATGTGTTCCATTAAAATAAAATATAATTGGAATGTTATTTTTCGCAAAGTTATAATGATCAGAACGGTAGTAAAAACGGTTTCGATCTTTTTCATCATTATAGGTATAATCTAATTCGATATTTGTAAATTCTTTGTTTACTGCTTCAGAGATATCATGTAATTCAGTACTTAATTTATCTGCACCAATTAAGTAAATATAATTACGATCTCCTGTACGTTTTGGGTCAATTCTACCAACCATATCAATGTTTAAGTTCGCTACTGTATTTGCTAACGGAACTAATGGCTCGTAATCTGTATAGTATTTAGACCCTAACAATCCTTTTTCTTCACCAGTTACATGTAAGAAAATAATAGAACGCTTTGGTCCATGACCTTTATCAGCTGCATCCTTAAAAGCTTCAGCAATTTCTAATAAAGCAACCGTTCCAGAACCATCATCATCGGCTCCATTAAAAATTTCGCCTTTAGCATTCACTCCAACATGATCTAAATGTGCAGAAATAATAATGTATTCGTCTGGTTTTTCAGAACCTTTAATTATTGCAGCCACATTTTCAGAAGGATGTGGTGTCTTGCTACTTTTAAAGCTCATGTCTAATTTCGTAGCTACTGTAGCTGGTTTGTCAGACTTGTTGATGTTGCTCACTAAAGCTTCACCCATTTTTTCGCTAATTAAGAAATGGTATATTTCTTTTTCAGCATCTTTTTTAGCAGGTAATGATAAGCTTTTGCTACCTCCATTTTCGTCACGACTCTTGTAGTATTTTGAATAACGTTCAAACAAACTATTGTCCATAAAGAACAAAGCTTTAGCGCCTTTATCTTTTGCAGCATTTCTCTTTGAAGAAATTGCTTGACGACCGTTAGACCATTTTGAACCTTTTTTCTCACCAGTAATCACATGGTTACCCGCTTTATCTTTAGGTTCTCCAGCTTTTACAATTACCACCTTTCCTTTTACATCAAGATTTGTATAATCAGAATATTTGTCATCATCAATACCGAAACCTGCATACACAATGTCAGCAGTATTAATAGTTCCAGTGGCTGCAGCTCTAAGTGAAATAAAATCATCAAAATAATTGAATGCTTTTCCGTTTACAGAAATAGTAACTGTTGGTGTTTTTACAATACTTAAAGGTACATTCTGAAAATAATTCCCTTCAATAAGAGAGTTGATTCCTAGTGCTTCGTATTCTTTTTTAAGATATTCAATAGCTTTCTTTTGCCCAGGTTCTCCAGTATCACGACCTTCAAATTCATCTGATGCATAAATGTATAAATGCTCTTTTAACTCTTCTTGAGTAATAGTGCTTGCGTATGTGGTAAGGTCTTCTTTTGTAGCTTCTTGCTTACAAGAAAGCACCATGGCCATTGCGCCTAATAGTAATAGTGATTTTTTCATTGTATTTGGTTGTTTTTATTAACTGAACACGATATTACAAAAAAGAAGTGCTAAGCAGTAGTATAAGACTCTATTTTAACACTTTTTAACATAATTTTTTGCAGTAATCTAACCTCTTAATGTAGTTGTGTGTTGTTTTTTGATTTATATTGTTGCACTTTACAATTTTCAAAATTTATAAAAAATGAAGAAGTTTTTACTATTATTTTTATTTCCGCTGTACCTAATAGCGCAAGAAGCACCAAATTCAGTACAGTTTTGGAATACCTTACAAAGCCATTGTGGAAAAGCATACGAAGGAGAAATTGTTGCTGGAGGGAAGAAAGGAGATGGTTTTACTGGAAAGAAATTAGTGATGCACATTCGTTCTTGTGAAGGAGGTACAATTAGAATTCCTTTTTTTGTTGGAGAGGATAAATCTCGTACCTGGGTTTTTACAATGAGTAAGAAGCATTTAATAACCTTAAAACACGACCATAGACACAAAGATGGTTCTGAAGATAGTATTACACAATACGGCGGGTCTAGTCCTAATACAGGATTGGCCAATATTCAATTTTTTCCTGCGGATCAGCATACGTCTAGTTTAATATCCTATGCTTCTAATAATGTTTGGTGGGTTACTATTGATGAAACATCGTTTACCTACAATTTACGTAGAATTGGAACGGATCGTTTTTTCTCTGTGAAATTTGATTTGACAAAAGAGATTAGTACTCCAAGTGCTCCTTGGGGAAGTACGAATTAATTTACAAATGTCTTTTTAATACTTCAATTTCATCTCTAAACTGAGCTGCTGACAAAAAATCTAATGCTTTAGCAGCTGTTTCCATATGTTTGCGAGTATCTCTGATGCGTTTTTCTATTTCTGGTTTCGGTAAGTATTCTAAATCTACTTCTGCTGCTTTGTTAATTGCATTGTTATAATGGTGCGATGATACTGCGCTTTTAGTTAGCGTGTTTTCTATTGCTTTTACAATTTGTGTGGGTGTAATATTATTTTCTGTATTATAATTAATCTGTTTTTCACGTCTTCTATCTGTTTCATCAATAGTGCGTTGCATGCTTTTGGTTACTTTATCTGCATACATAATTGCGAGTCCATTTACATTACGTGCAGCTCTTCCAATGGTTTGTGTCAAAGATCTATGGTTTCTTAAAAAACCTTCTTTGTCAGCGTCTAAAATGGCCACCAAAGATACTTCTGGTAAATCCAAACCTTCTCTTAATAAATTCACACCAATTAAAACATCAAACACACCTTTACGCAAGTCTTGCATAATTTCTACACGTTCTAGGGTGTCCACATCAGAATGGATATAGCGACAGCGAATCTGAATACGTGTTAGGTATTTTGCTAATTCTTCTGCCATTCTTTTGGTTAATGTAGTTACTAAGGTACGCTCGTCTTTTTCTACACGAATCTGAATTTCTTCAATCAAATCATCAATCTGATTTAAACTTGGTCGTACTTCTATCGTTGGATCTAACAATCCTGTTGGTCGTATGATTTGTTCGACAAAAACGCCTTCAGTTTTTTCCAATTCATAATCTGCAGGTGTTGCACTCACATAAATTACCTGATTCTGAACTTCTTCAAGTTCTTCAAACTTCAGAGGCCTATTGTCCATTGCAGAGGTTAGTCTGAATCCATGTTCTACCAAGTTTTCTTTTCTACTTCTATCACCTCCATACATGGCATGTGTTTGCGGAACTGTGACATGACTTTCGTCAATGATCATTAAATAATCATCTGGAAAGTAATCTAATAAACAGAAAGGGCGCGTGCCAGGTTTTCTGCCATCTAAATACCGAGAATAATTCTCAATTCCAGAGCAATACCCTAATTCACGAATCATTTCTAAATCAAACTCAGTTCGTTCTTTTAAACGTTTCGCTTCCAGATTTTTGCCGATTTCTTTAAAATATGCTACCTGTTTCATCATATCGTCTTGAATGGCATGAATGGCATTTTGTAAGACATCTGGCGAAGTCACAAATAAATTAGCAGGATATATGGTTAGGTTTTGAAACTTTTCTATAATAGCATTGCTTTCTAAATCAAACGACTCGAGTTCGTCAATTTCATCACCAAAAAAATGCACACGATAGCCATTGTCTCCATACGATGGGTAAATAGTAATTACATCTCCTTTTACCTTAAATGTCCCACTTTTCACATCAAATTCAGTTCTAGAATATAAACTAGTTACTAATAGATGTAAAAATTTGGTTCTTGATATCGCTTGGCCTACTTCAATGGGAATGACATTCTTTTTAAATTCTACTGGATTTCCAATACCATATAAACAAGAAACTGAGGCAACTACTAATACATCTCTACGACCAGAAAGTAGGGCAGAAGAGGTGCTTATTCTAAGGCGCTCAATATCTTCATTAATAGATAGATCTTTTTCAATATAAGTTCCGGTTACTGGTAAGTATGCTTCTGGTTGATAATAATCATAATAGGAAACGAAATACTCTACTGCATTTTCTGGAAAGAATTGTTTAAACTCAGAATACAATTGAGCTGCCAAGGTTTTGTTGTGAGCTAATACTAAAGTAGGTCTGTTTACTTCTGCAACAACATTGGCAACAGTAAAGGTTTTTCCTGAGCCAGTAACTCCTAATAAAGTTTGATATTTTTCACCTGAAACGAGACCATCAGAAAGTTGTTTTATTGCTTGAGGCTGATCACCGGTGGGTTTAAACTTTGAGTGTAATTGAAAATCCATAAAAGCAAAAATACAGATACTTTTTAAGAATAAGTAGCTGTATTTTCAACTAATTTAAAATGAATGAAATTATTTTCTTAATAAACTAAAATGTCCCGTTTTTTTAATCACATTGTCATTGTTGTCTATTAGAATAGCTTTGTACCAATAGTCATTTGAAGGTGATTTTGTTCCATTTTTAGAGTTGCCATCCCAGCCATAATCTCTGTTGTTATTATTAATAGTGTAAAGTAAGTTTCCATACCTATTAAATATTTGAACCAAAATAGTTTTGAAGTGTTTTTTTGTACCTCCTAGTATATTCCATCTATCATTAATTCCGTCATTATTAGGGGTGAAAGAAAATGGAAACCCCAATACAGTAACTTCTTTTTTAATTGGCGGTTCGCAGTTGTGGATGTCTTTTACGTAAACAGTATGAATTCCGGCCGAGATGTTGTTAAATGTATGTGATGTTGCATTGCCACTAAATGAAATGTTGTCTAAAGAAAATTCATAACTACTATTCCCATCAATAGAAACAGTTACTTTTTTATGTACTGAATTTGCATCTACCACAATTTTTTCAAAAGTAGGAGCTTCTTTAAGGATAACATTGAAAGGTATCATCTTTGAGCATTCAATATTGTTTTCCGTTTTGTAAATAGTCAAGGTAAATTTTCCTGTAAAAAGTAATTTAAAATACCGGTCCGTTGAAAGGATTAAACCATTACTGTTTCTCCATTCAAATCTATCATTAGTGTTATTACCATCTACTATGATTGGACTTGATACATCAGGTGTTGAACAGATAGTATAGGAGTTATTTATTGCTACGAAAGGGAGTTCATTTACAATAAGATCGATGGGCTCAATTCCGCTACAACTAAAATTTGCATCTTCGGTTCTTACCCAAATTTTGGTGCTACTACTTTGGTGATCTCCAATTAACTCATTGGTTTTTGTTTGTGCATCAGTTAGTGTTGGATAAAACTGAATTAAAGTACTGTTTGGTAAATTGAATAATTTCTTGATTTCATTTTCTTGTTCGTTCAGATCAAATATCCCTACTGAATTGTTGAGGTTGTCTTTAGCTATTTCACAGGTGTATTTATTTGGAATGCTACCAAGACTAACTTTTATAGACTTAAGAGTGAAGTCAACAATAGATTCACAACTATATTGATTTATAACTTTTACAAATAGGGTTTGAGGATTGCTAGTACTCCTGTAGTTAATAGGATCATTTATAGGGTTGTTGTCATGCAATGCATCTTGTTCATTTTCATAAAAAATAAATAGTTCGTTTTGAGAGTTGCTCGATATTTTATCCTGAATTTCAGTAAGATTAAAGAAGTTGAGACCATTATTGATGTCGCATTGAATCAATTCTTGGTTTTTTAACAGGTCAGGTAACGCATAAACGATTATTCTTTTAAATACTTTCGTTTCAACTCCATTCATTGTCATTAGTGTGGTTATTGTATACTCTCCAGGACTTGTATAGGTATGATTTGCTGTGAGTCCGTTTGCGGTAGATCCATCTCCAAAATCCCATTTAGCTTGTGTAATTTCAGCATAGGAATCTAGTTTAAAGTTAAATTGTTTAAAGACACATCTATTTTCTGTAACGATTCTAGTTCTTAGATAAGATTGAACAAAATTAGGCAAGCCTTTGTAAGTTGTTTTATTTTCTAAAAAAACCTTGTTATTAATATATTCACTTTCAAGGCCCATCTTTTCTGGATAATTGATAACGTCCATATATTTGCCAGGTTTGCCTGTTACCGATGATTCTGATTTGTAATATGAAACATATATTTTACCATTGGTGGCCAATTGTAAAGAACCAGGATTGTACACAGGATTTGAATAAAGAGAATGTCTTTCGATAAATGGAGGTGGGGAATCTAGATTTAGATGCAATATGTTATATTGAAGTTTACCATTATCATATTCTGTAGTAGCTGCATAAAGTTGTTTAGAGTCTTGAGAAAATTCTACCCCATAAGCTCCAAATAAATGAAAAAAACTTAAACTGAGAAAAATTCTTTGATTTTCTGTGATTTCACCTGAAGCAGCATCAAAATCATACATGTAGATAAATTGATTATTGTAGCTAGCAATAGCAATTTTTTTTCCATCTGGAGAAAATTTCATTTGACCTTTATTATAAATACCGTGGTCCATGGTTGTCTTTAGAGGTAATGCAATTCCACTTTCGGTGATTTTATGTAGAATAAATGCCCCTGTATTATCAGGTTCTATATCTAGATTCAGTAACCATATTGACTTACCATCTGCGTGATGAACGGCAGTTAACTTCTCAGAGGTGGTGTGTGTTAAATTTTGGTTTTTCCGCGTTATTTTTCCTAAAGGATATGTAGCAGAAATAACAATTTCTGAAAAATAGATCCCAGCAATATGTGGGCCTTTTGCTTCTAGCTTTGAGTAAAAAACATAATAGTAACCGGGTCTGTTTGGTCTGGGAATGATTATTGATGTTTGCGTATTTGTTTTGTCTCCGAACAATCCATCTCCATTTTCCATAATGTGATGTTCTTTGTTCCAAATGGTTTCTCCGTTGGTGTAAAATAAAAGGTTTCCATGAATATCAGATAAACTAGCGGTACCATCAAGCGTATTCATGGCGCTATTTGTTAGCGTATTAATTTTGTTAGAAGTAAAATTAACGCCTGCATTTCGTCCAAAGTACCAATTATCCGTTTCTCTTTGGGAGTAAAAAATAGACGTGTAAAATAGTAGCAACAATAAGATTATTTTTTTCATAGCAATAAATCTTACTCAAATCTAAGTAAAATTTATTTCCTAAGTAAGCTAAAGTGGCCAGTTTCTTTTCTTAAGTTTCCATTAATGTCTTCTAAAACAGCATTAAACCAGTAATCGTTGGAAGAAAGTTTTTTTCCTTTAAATGTACCATTCCAGCCTTGTCCATTTGTATCTGTGAGTATAGCAACCACTTTTCCGTATCTATCAAAAATTTCTACCCGAGCCGATGTATAAAAACTATTGTTAGCACCTAAAATTCTCCAAGTATCTAATATTCCGTCATTATTTGGAGAAAAATGCCTTTGAAAAAATAGGAATGATAATTTTTGACTAGCTGTAATTCCACAGCCATTAAGGTCTCTTATATATACTGTATTTAAACCAGGTGTTACATTATTGAATGTTATTGAAAAATTATCAGTTCCTTTTATGAAATTTGAAATACTTGTACTGTTTAGCGAAAATTCATAATCTCCAATTCCAGCTACTTTTACTGAAAGCATATTTTCTAAAGGATTATCAACATTATCAAGTATCCCAGTTGAGGTTATTAGTGCTTTGTTAGATTCGATAACGGTAAATGTGTTGTAGCCTGTACAAGAAGAATCGTCAAAAACATCCGTAATGTCGTTTTGAAATGCTCTATACGCTTCAACATAATATGTTCCTTGCACATTTGCTTTATGGATGGCGTTTGTTGCTCCTGTAATTAAATTACCATTTAAAAACCATTGATATGTGTCGGTTATAACACCAGTATCTGCATTTAAATCAATCGTAATACCTTGAGGATTGTCTATGGGATTGTTTACACACAAATAAATAGGGTTTGTATTTCCTTGCGGAATTGGTCTTTGGTTTACATGTACCTTAAATTGTCCAATACCAGAACAGGCATTTGTCCCAATGGTTGATATTCGCACAAAAACATCTGAATTATTATTAAACAAATCATCATCATAAGGTGATACAATTTGATTTGTTTGAAGCGCAGCATCATTGGAAGTTCTATAATATTCAAAAGTGTGAGTTGCTAAAGAAAACGCTCCTCCAGAGGTGATAATGATTGCATCTGATTTTGCATCAAAGTCATAATAAGCATTTCCAGAGCCAATGCTATTTAAGGCATTAGGGTTGTTTGCATTTAGATCAATTTCACACATATACATGTCTGAGTAGTTGTTTAAACTAGAAGGATTTACTTTTAATTCTATTTCTCCATATTCAATACAACCTGTAGCCGTATTGGTTAATCGAACAGTTAATTTGTAGTTGTTGACAAGGGTTGTTGTTAAGTTTGTATACGAGTTTTTATTAGGTATAGGTGCGCTATAGTTCGTGTCAAAAGTTTCAAAAAAGTCAACAATTACATTGTTCGCATTGTTTGTGATTTCAGTTTCTTTAGATTCTAAATTAAAAATGGTAATTCCGTCAATTGGATTCGAGTCAATATCACATTGTTCGTAAAGCGGGATTGAAAAAAACAAAGGTTTTGGGTTTACTGATATTGTTATGGAATTTGAAATACGTCCGCAACTGTTTCCAGTTTTTCCAAGCTGTACTCTAAGTTGATGATTGTTGTAGGTAGTTAATACATTAGTAATTATTAAGGTATTGGTAGTTGCTCCATTATATATAGCATTATTAATAATATCATTCCAAATAATTCCGTCTGTGCTTAATTGCCATTGAAATGTATCTGCATTTGAATCTATAGTAAGATTTGAATTTGTTGCTTCACAAAAAACAACATCATCAAATGAAGAATTTAAAATAATAGGAGCGTAGGTTATATAATTTATATGTGGCCTTGTGTAGCCATCTGCAGTATTGATTACCTTACCAAAAGTATCAACTATAATTGGCGAATTCCCTAATAAACCATCTTCATCTGTATCTGTAAAGCCTGCTTCGCTAACATCTGGACAGGTATCATTGTCACTATCCAATTCTAGATAATTGAATACACTATCATTGTCTGTATCTGAAATGATATATCCAATTATAGTACTATCTGGATTGGTTTCAAGTCCATCAACAAAACCATTTGCACCAATTAAAGCAATGGCATTATCGATGATTCCATTAAGATCTATATCAAGCAATCCATGACCCGCCTCTTCTAGGTCGAAAATTCCATCATTGTCAGAATCAACATCTAAAAAATTTAAGACAGCGTCATTGTCTGTATCAATTGCTTTAATTGCAATATCAAAAACATCATCTAAACCATCAATATTTGCATCTGTGTTTGACAACGTTTTATAGGTGCCATTTTTTTCAATAAGATCAGGAATTCCGTCATTATCTGAATCCGAATCAAAACTATTTATAATTCCATCACTGTCGGTGTCAATATCAAAACAAGTTAATTGTAGGGTTCCATTAAATACAGAGTTCTCTGTTAAATTACTTAAGTGATGTACAAAAGATAATTGACTGACTTGGTTTGCGATGAATTGATATGGTGTTATACCTGTTGCGCTTGGATTGTATTTGAATCGTATTTCTGACGCTGAAAAATCTAGAATTCCAGATTCAAAGATTCCATCAAAATTTGTGTCAACTAGCAACTGATTATCAGGATCTAATAGGGTTATGTTTTTGTTTGATGGCGCAATTTTTAGGATAAAATATTCACCAGTAATATTTGCATGATTTGTTCCTGTGGTTTCTGTAAATTTAAAATTGACAGGTTGCGTAAAATCCAATGTATATTCTAAATTGGAAGTATTGGCTGCATTTGCTGTGGATGTAAAATTACCATTGTTTTGACCAATGAATGTATTTGTGGTTCCATTTATATTATTTTGAATAAAGGTACTTGAAGTGATACTAGTGTTTGTGGTTGTATCAGAAAACACAATCTCGGGATTCAAAATATCTGACAAGTTCATGGTTGCATCTCCCTTTCCTTCATCACAATTTAGAATTCCATCGTTATCATTGTCAATATCTTTATTGTCAATAATTCCGTCATTATCAGTATCATCTGGACAAATACTTACAGGGATCTCTACAGATTCAAATTGTAAGCCAGAACAATTGATGGTTCCAATTAGTTTATATTTTCCAGGCAGGGTAGGAATAAGGCTGCTGATGGTTATGCCTGTAGTTACATACCCTGTGCCATCATCAAAAAACCACTCGAATTGATCAAAAATATCAATATTAGTTGCTGATAAAGTTACATTTGGAATACATGTTCCTAAGGTTTGAACTGTTGTGTTTAAATTTATTTCTGGAGCTGAAGGGAAGCCTGAATAAAAACTTCCAGAAGTAGCAGCGCCATTAAAATTATAATATGCACAGTACAATTCTCCAGAGCTTTCTATAGAAACATCTCCTGTTAATCCTAGTAGTTTGTACGTGACATAGTTGGGATTGCCTGTTACATCTTGTGGTAATGCAGCTATTGGTTGTGAATTAACGGTTACTGCTGCGTTTTTGTTGGTAATAATTGTAATCCCACCATTGTATGTTGTAGTTCCTATATTTTCAATATTGGCAATAGCGTTTACATTTCCTCTATTTTCACAACTTAGTGGAGGAACAAAAAATAACCCTTGATTTGCTTCACTATTATTTGCTCCAATTCCTTGGTATGCAAATACATTTTTACTGGTAGCAACATACATGTTTTGGTTTGCTGAATAATTATTTCCTTCTATAAGATAATATTCACCCGCATTTATGGTTGCGACTGGAGTATTTCCGTTAATACGAATACTTGTATTGTCTTCATGTGCAACTAATAATACGTTTTCCCAACTGTCACTTCCATCACCTTTTACAAAGATGTATTCATTTCCAACTTTAGTATATCCTACAATTTGATCAATTCCATAATCTCTTCCACCGCCATTATGAAAACTACCATTAGCAGACCCAGAGTTTACAACTATCGGTTTGTCAGCTTGTACTAATGCTCCAATTAACCCATCTCTATTAATTGTGTTTTCTGAACTATTTGTAGCAATTGTATAGCTTTCTCCTTTGTCTAAGTTAATTACAACAGGAAAAGACCCAGTGTAATTTTTTATAGTTAATCCTGTAGGTAAATCATCAAAAGTAATAGCAGTATTGTCTTCTGTAGCCATGACAGAGACAAAATTCATATAGTTTGTTTGTGGGTTTTGATTAGTAAACGAGCCAGCTCTAAATGTATTTCCTAAAGCTGATAGTCCTTTACTCACTAAAGCTCCAGCTTGAGCACCACCTCCAGCTTTCATTCTTAAAGAAACATAAATAACATCTTCAGCCTCTATAATGTAGCCCTTGTTGTTTTTTATGATACTAGATTGGTTTGATTCTATAAAAAGTTGTCCATAGCCAGTTCCTAATGAAATTTCAACCGGATTGGCATTAGAAACAATACCAGATATAGTACTTGATGATGGCTGTCCTACAAGTGTTATTGTGTAAGTAACATTTTTAGTGCTAGGAGTAGAAATATAAAAATATTGATCTTCTGGGTTGGCATTTCCAAATTCTGCACTTGTTAATGGTGGAATAAAATGTTTCTTGCTTAGTTGTGCTTGAATATTTGGGGAACAAACAAAAAGAACAAGTAAAAATGTTAAAAATATTTCAAACTTATTTTTCATTGCTACGAATATAAATGAAAAATATGAAAGAATTTATTTTCTCAATAAACTAAAGTGTCCGGTTTCTTTTCTTATGTTCCCATTAACATCTTCTAATACAGCATTAAACCAATAATCGTTTGAAGGTAATTTTTTTCCATTGTATGTTCCATTCCAACCCTGTGCGTCTTTATCAGTAATTAAAGCTACAACTTTACCATATCTATCAAATATCTCAACTCTTGCAGATGAGTAGAAACTATTATTAGATCCAAGGATTTTCCACGTATCTAAAACACCATCATTATTAGGAGTAAAATGTCTTTGGAAGAATAAGAATGATAATTTTTGACTTGATGTAATTCCACATCCATTTAAGTCTCTAATGTACACAGTGTTTAGTCCAGGTTTAATTTCATTAAAAGTGAAGGATAAATTCTCTGGCCCTTTGCTGAAACTGGCGGGACTGGTACTATTTATTGCATATTCATATTCCCCTATTCCTGATGTTATTATGGTAAGAATATTCTCATTTGGATTGTCAACGTTATCGATTAAATCTGTAGAAATTATTAATGCTTTGTTAGACTCTATAACATCAAAAGTATTATAGCCTAAACTAGAAGTGTCATCATTAGGGTCTGAAAGGATGTTTTGATAATCTCTGTACGCTTCAACATAATAAATTCCTTGCACGTTTGCTTTATGAATAGCACTTGTTGCTCCTGTAATTAAATTTCCGTTTAAAAACCATTGATAAGTATCAGTTATAAATCCTGTATCTGCATTTAAATCAATAGTAATTAATTGAGGGTTATCTATAGGGTTATTTACGCATAAATATTGTGGGTTTATATTTCCTTGTGGAATAGGTCTTGTATTTACATAAATTTTGAATTGCCCAATTCCTGTACATGCACTAGTTCCTATCGTTGAAATTCTCACAAAAACAGTAGCGTCATTTGTGAAAATGTCATCATCAAAAGGCTTAACAATTTGATTTGTTTGTAGTGTTGCATCATCCGTTGTTCTATAATACTCAAAGGAATGTGTAGCAGCTGAATATGCACCTCCAGAGTTTGCAATAATATCAGTAGTTTTTAGATCAAAATCATAAAAAACATTGGCAGAACCAATACTGTTTCTTGCGTTTGGATCTGTAGCATTTAAGTCTGATTCTGTTAAATATAAGTTTGGATAACTAGCTAAAGATGTGGCGTTTGTCTTTAGCTCAATTTCGCTAAATGTTACACAGCCACTGTTGTTAGTTGCTCTAACTATAAGTTTGTAGTTGCCAGCAATAGTAGATGTTATGTTTCTATAACTTCCTGTGTTTGTAATAGGATTGCTATACGTAATGTCAGAAGCTTCAAAAAATTCAACGATTAATCCAGGTGCACTATTAGTTATGTCATTAATTTTAGAATCTAAATTAAAAGATGTAATTCCATCTGCAGGGTTTGAATCAAAATCACATTGTTCATATACTGGAACTGTAAATAACGCAGGTGATGGAACAAATAAGATTTCTACTGTACCATTGTATTTTTTTATTCTACCACATACATCTGTAATCAGCATTTCTAAATTATAAGAACCAGAACCATAGTTTGTGTTATCTATAGTTATTTTTCGCGTAGTAACCAGAACACTTGGATCACCTGTTTTTGTCCATTTAAAAGTTGAACCTGCCAACCCATCTAATTCTGGTTCAAAAGTAAAAGAATCTCCAATACAAACTTCATGGGTCCCTAGCGTTAAATTTATTGTTTTTGTATCACTATCCAATATTTTTACTGGAGAGAAAAAGGATTGAATAAACGGAGGTAATCCCTCAGAAGATGTAGAAGAACCTCCTAATAATAGACCATCCTTTACGTATTCAGAATCGTTACCAATCCTATCTGGGTAATTGATTACCCCTAAATAAGATGCTCTACTTCTTGCATAGTATATTCTACCGTCAATACCTAGTTGTAAAGCTCCTCTAAAACCTGTTTCAGAAACTATTGTTTTTCTAGAGCTATTGATGTCGTTAATTGTGGTATTGTTTAAATTATATTGATACACAGATGCTTGACTTGGGGCGTTATTGTTTTGGCTATGTTCACCCGTAGAAACATATAGCATCGTACTAGTTTGAGAAAACTCAACACCATAACCGCCGGAACCAAAATTTAACGTCATTGAGTTATTGATAGTTCCATCTAATGAATTAAAATTGTATAAATAGGTAGCATCACTCTGATTTGCTAACACTACATATTTACCATCTGGAGAAATCTTTAATGTACCTCTTTGAGTATTTATAAATTGTCCAAAGCTTGATATTACAGGTGTACTGTTAACACCGGTTTGATCAACTTTATACGAATAAAAATTAGTGGTATCTGTAGAGATTATCCAAAAAGTATCACAATCTGCACCTTCTACTGCTGTAACTTTTTCTGACCATCCACTAGATGAAAATCCAGATAAATCAACTGGTCCAGCAATAATTTCTCCCATGCCGCTGTTTTTTGAGACATCAATTGTATAGTAATTTAAACCTCTACTCGCATTCGTTCCAACTGTGAATAAATAATATATTGTTGGATCATCTGGTTTAGGGATAACTAAAGCAGATTGTGTGCTAGAAGGGTTTCCTAATAAGTCATTAGCAAGGTTTCCGTTGGTGTATTTCATCAATTGATGGTTCTTACTCCAAACATTTGTCCCGTCAGAATAAAACAATAGGTTTCCTTGGGTGTCAGAAATAGTAGAAGCTCCTTCAAAAGTATCTAATTCTCCAGTTATAGCTGTTGGTGGAGAGGTAGAAAAATTTAATCCAGCTTTGTGCCCAAAATACCAGTTATTTGCTTCTTTCTGCCCGTAAGTACTAAATGCAATTAAAAATAAAACAACACTTAAAAATATTCTCATTTAACGGATTTTTTATTCGAACGTCAAATATATTTAAAAAGTATTATAAATCTCTCTTTTTTAATAAAGCAAATGACAAGTAAATAAAGATTGCTGTCCAAACTAAAACAATTAACAAGTCAGTAAATTGAACAGAGAAATCTTTTGTGATTTGTTCTCCAATTTGATTTGCAACAGACCGTACTGCTCCTAATCTTGTAAAAGGCTCTTTAATAGTGTTAGACATTGCTTCTAGTGGAAGAAACTGCATAATGTTATTTACAGATTCTGAAGTGCTATCGTGACTTCTAAAAGAATAAAACAAATACCCTTTTAAAATACTTTCCATAATTAACCAAATAACCATTGCTCCAACTGCAAATGCAGATCGCTTAACCAATATACCTAAGAACAATCCAAAAGTAAAGAAGCCGACTAATTTTACAAAAAATGCTAATAAGTAATCTAAATCAGAAAAAATAATTGCAAGTTCATTATAATCAGAATAAAATAACCCTAATATTAAAGAAGTTACAAAAACAAATATTGTAGAGATTCCTGCAAAAACGATTACCGTATAAAATTTAGATAAGATAAACTCTTTTTTGCTCAACCCGTCAATTAGGTTTTGCTTTAGGGTTTTGTTACTGTATTCGTTTGCCATCATAGAAACAATTACAAGCAATAAAAAGAACTTGAAAATTGCCGCCATAAAGGTATTAAAGTGCCAGATATAAGGAAAGTTAAAAATACCTTGTTCTGCTAAATGAAATTTAACAGGGCCAATATCAAACTTAATTGCTGCGATTAAGGCAATAGAGGTTAATAGGGCAAAGTAAATGATAGATAAAACTTTACTTGCTTTATTGTGTTTTAATTTATGAAATTCTATATTTAGTAATCTAAACATGGTGTATTTTTTGAAAGTTGATTAATTGTTGCTTGTTAACTTTAAGAATTGTTGTTCTAAACTTGGCTTACGTTTTACCAAATGAGATAATGTAATTCCGCTTTTGAATAAAAATGTGTTCATGTCTGATGCAGACATTTCTTTATTTAGTGTTGCGATTAAAACTTCGTCCTCTTTATTTACAGAACTTATTGAACCATGTTTCTTAAGCAGCTCAATTAATTGTTCTTCATTTTCTTCAACTTTTAATTCGAATAAACCATTGGAGGCTGTCATTTCATCAACTCTACCTGCATATAGTTTTTTACCTTTTCTAATAACTACCACATGACTACAAACTTTTTCAACTTCATCTAATAGGTGAGAGGCGAGTAAAATTGTAGTTCCACTTTTAGTGATTTCTTTAATAATTTGACGAATCTCATGGATTCCTTGAGGGTCTAATCCATTCGTTGGTTCATCTAAAATTAAAATTTCTGGATCGTTTAATAAAGCAGAAGCAATTGCTAAACGCTGTTTCATACCTAAAGAGAAGGTTCTAAATTTACTATCTCTACGTTCGTAAAGATTCACGGTTTTTAGTTTTTCGTCAATCTTATCAAAAGAAACACCTTTAATTTTGCAAATCAGTTTTAAATTTTGAGTTGCAGTCATGTAAGGATAAAAATTTGGGCGCTCAATAATAGCTCCAACTTTTTTTAATGCTTCATGAGTTGATAATGTGCCGTTAAACCAGCTATATTCTCCTGAAGTTCTATTAACTACATTTAAAATGATTCCTAAAGTGGTAGACTTTCCACTTCCGTTTGGTCCTAGAATACCGTAAACATTTCCTTTTTGTATATCAAAGCTTAAATTGTTTACTGCATGTACCGGCCCGTATTTTTTGTCTAAATTCTTTAAAGATAAGATAGTTTCCAATG
>MAAC01009456.1_pt1 | contig 27140 bp, 33 predicted proteins | sample 1115981 | NCBI WGS metagenome assembly MAAC01 (sample SAMN04961126, study PRJNA320927) | seawater metagenome | isolation source: sample BD02T64 sea water enriched with oil for 64 days | place: USA:Gulf of Mexico | collected 2013-07-27
GACTTACCTGAAATATGTGGGATCGAAATAGAGATTGATTTATTTTGAAGGGTTAAAATTCAAAATAACCCCACTTACCTGATTTCGTTTTACGTTGAAATTAAGAGCACGCAGGTTAAGCGGCATAATAGGCATATATTTTTGACCACCCCCCATGGTAACAAGTGATGTTTTAAGGGAGCGAGAGCATAGATATTAACAAAGGTATTAATATCATTGGCGTGATCAACCACCAGTGAATCATTGCTTAGATAGTCTTATAGGACGTCTTATAGCAACCACCTAATAACAGCAGCAGCCTATATAACAGCACCACTTAACTACCACACCATATACATTGGTACAGATACAGCATCTACCCGTTATTCGAACCCACATAAAACAGGTGGTTTAGCCACAATAGAAGGGTTTAAAATATTTGGATAGGCTATACGTTTATGTTGTAATAGCTAAACTTGAACCGATACTTTTTGGATGGAGGTTTAAGTCTAACCTGACAGTCTCAAAACCAACAAAGCTGTCATAGATACTTTAATATAAAATAGTGGCTTCACTGGTAAAACTTATACACTTTTATACATTATTAGCTTAGAACATCTACATCATCGTTATAAAGTAAATATTTCTAGTATTTGTTGTTCGTTAAATAAAATGATAGCCAAAGCCTTTGTATGGACAAACTTATAATGGTCTGTAACTTCGACTTTTGAATACTTATTGCTTTGTCGTTTAGAGTCTCCTGAACTAATATTTCGGTCTTTAAGTACTACATTATAATAAACTCTATAGCCAATATTATTGCCAATTTTTTTTGCGCTCTCTCTTTTCATTGGATGTGTAAAAGTGTTTTCATTGTTTTCCAATAATTTAATACCGCAATAATATGAATCTTTGCTTCCTTTATTACTTTTATATTGATCAACTGTACTAACAGTTTCAAGAATATTTGAAGTGTAAAAATTATCAAAATACCATTGAGACTTTTCTATATCATATTTTACGTTGTTATAAGTATAATCTTGTGAAAAAACTTGACTCAATATTTGCTCATGTCGATTTCTTAGTATTCCATTTATTCTTATTTCTGCTTCTTCAGTAGTTTCAAATTTCCCTCTTCTTAACTCGTTACTATATTTTATTGATTCAAGAAGGGGCATATCCTTCCTCTCGATATTTTTGCAAATATCTTTATAACTTCTATGCTTTTTTTGCGTCTTAAATAATTCCAAGAAAAAAATATCATCTTTACCGTTTAATTCATCTGGAACCTGTTCCTTAATGGTTATATGACTTGTAGATGTTGCTGTACAAGAGAAAAGAAGCGTAAAAGCTATAAAAAGAAATTTCATAAAACATCCGAGTTGTTTAGATAAGATACTTAACGCAAATCATACATCATTCTAGTTTAGAGTTAAAATCAAAAGCTTAAAAGTCAACTATTTTGTAGATTAAACTAAGGTGTCACTGTTAGGTATGAATCGGTCTGTCATATTTAATAATTTCAGAAAAAGGGCCGTTATTAAACGTGTTAGTTATCGGGTGGTGACTCATTTGAACATTGAATTATTAAAGGGAGTTAAAGCGTTTTTGTTTGTCTTCTTTCTTTTTATCTTGAAGGAATTTAATTCGTCTGCGGCTTTGACTGCATGAAGTAAAATTGGTCATTATTGTTTTCATTTGAATATTTGTAAGTGACCAAAATGGTAATTTCGTGATTATAAATTTTTGATTGCTGCTTAATATAAGCGTTGTATAAATCTTGATTAGACATATTTGATCACTCCTTAGTGATTAATTTATTCTGTAACTGAATCTATGGCGATAGCTTTCATTGTGCCTTCTTTGCGTTTGTTACTAGTTATCTTAAAGGTAACTTTTGCCTTATCTTCTAGGTCATTTTCTGCGTTTAGGTAAGACGATACGTTTGAAATATGGAAGAAGTAATCTTCGCCTGATGTTGCTTTGATAAAACCAAAGCCACGGTCTTTATTAAAAAATTTGATAGTACCTGTTAATGTTTCGTTTTCGTTATTCATTATTTTCTCGTTATTAGTAAATGATTTAGAACACGTGTTTTCGAGTTCTAAAAAGGGTTAGTTTTATTAACTGGCGTAATCGTATTGATATAATATTTAAACGCCATTTAGGTTGGTTAAAACCATTAAAATTACCTGAATAATGGATATTACTATTTGGATATTATTTAAATGGTTGAGCTTCGGCTGCGCCTTACCTCACCATAGTGCTTCGCATATTATTGAACGTATGCTATTACTTCATTTGAAAACTGAAATAATAATATGTACGAGCGAAGCGAGTGTTGTAACCATAACGGAGTTATTAAATAATGCTGCGCGTGTCTTTGCGTAGTACTTATTTACAAGGTTACAAATCTTTATAATATTAATTGATGTTATGGGGCGGAGTAGAGCTCGGCTACCGCCTCTCCGCACTCGCTTCGCTCGTATAGTTTATTTTAGCTTTGTTAAATTGAAATAAAGCTTTAGTGTGGTGATAGTCTACTAGTGATCGAGCATGACGAAGTCGTGTGAGATTACCCTCTAGTTAAAGAGTCTCTATCCCTCGCTCTTAAAGGGCTGTAAATTCAATAATACCTATTTTTAATTTTCCATACCCAGTTTTCTGATCATTAAATTATACTCTGCATCGGCAAATTTCATTGTCTTCCCAACTTTAGAAGGGCACTTGAAATTTAGTCTAGTTATATCGTGTTCAAAAAAGGCATGTTTGGCATTAGTTTCTACATCTTGAGATATGAATGTATTCCACTTTCCACTTTCTGGGTTTTGCCATACGGTCATGAACCCAATAGGAATGTTAGTTTTAGAATCCAATAAGACCGAATGATAACTATCGCACCAAAAGCTTGTTTGGAATTTAGCCTTAACTGATTTAAGAGCATAATTAGATATAAATCCTTCATGCTTGCGGTTGATTTTATTAAGCCCTTTAAATGTCGTCTTATAATTACTAGCAGCATATTTTAAACATTGGGTAAGTCCAGCACGTGGAGTTTTATTAGGGTCAATCTTCCCCCAATCTCTTCCGTAGCTAACTACTTTCTTTTTGTTTTTTACTGACTCGCTATTTATAGTGAAATCAAATACAACATTATCCTGCGTGTAAAAATCGTTACCGATTTGACGCATCGTTGTATTATCATATATGCCTAATTCGGCTGGTACATTCTTTACATGTCTTGTCATTATTCTTATCTCCTATCTATCTGTGTATATGTTAATTTACGTAAAACAGCAACTCTGTTTGTTGCCTTGCGATAGGGCGTAAATTAGGGATAGAATCTAGCTGAATAAACGCTAGGCATACGATTGTAAGGGTTACTTCATCTTCGCTTGAAATTAGTGGCGAATTAGCGTGTTTTTCCACTAATCTACGCCAGCGAGCGCGTGAGGCTAGTCGTTCGCTTCTGGTATCGCCAAGATAATGACTTGCGTTAATTATTAATCTTGCTGTTTCAACTGACATTGATTGCTCCTTTGGCTGACGTTGATCGTTTAAATAGTTATTTAAGGGGGAGGGAGGTTTACGCTTCTTCTCTCTATTAGCCCCCCAATCTCGGAGGCCTCGTTTACGTTGAGTTTGTCTAACTCCTTTTATTGAAAGTAGGTTATAAATTACGGCAATAGATGTTCCATCCTCTCTATTAGCGGTGGTTAACTGTAAATGCCGTAAACGACTCTTCCTCTCTATTAGCCCCCCAATCTCGGAAGCCCCGTAAACGTTGGGTTCTGCTGTTGGAGAAATAACCGTAAAAACGTAAACTTTTATTTTTTATTAGGACTACAGGCAAGAAAAAAGTAGCTAATTCAGATGATTAGTTGAAATGTCGAGTTAAATTGATATTATTAGCTAGTAATTATAATCAATCATGGACGTTTAATTATGAATATTAAAATAGTAAAAACTCTTCTAGAAGCATGCTGCACCAGTTTATCTATTCCTAATTCATTTACCCTAGGCGATGGCGTAAATATCAATATAATTGATACAGGGGCTGGATTAGCATCGGTCATATCTTTACCTAATAACAATTACATTATTTATGATACTGGTCACTGGCAAGCCATACGTGAAACTAAGTAAACCAAAGTAATTAATCAATAACAGAGCCTCCTGCGAGGCTAAAATAACAGGAAGTATAATGAAAGCAGTAATAACAGCACTAATGATGGCAACTTTAACAGGTTGTGTAACGACAGCAGCAGATATTAACCTACAAGAGACAAGGGTTGAGACTAACGTTGGGATAGCTGAATACAACAGCGTAGCAAGCCAATACTTAGACAAACCAACATTTGCAAAGGTAATGCGAATGAATACATTGGAGGGTGATACTATCGTTTACAGTGCTGATGCTTATGGTTCAACTTGTAGTAAGTATGGTTGTACTAAAAGCACATTAGAATTTAAAGTGAATGAACGCGACTTACCTGATGTATTTGCAGCAATTGATAAGTATCAGGCATGGAATAAGCAAGCCATTGAGAGAGAAGATACAATAACTAAAAATATTGTTACCTTTGAAAGTTCATATAACACTACTATTGATTATGAATACAGTTTTCATAGTGGCAACAGTACAAATCACTTCTTAGTTATTAAAACTTGTTCTTTTGTAGGCTGTCCTGATAGTGGTGTTTATCTTAATGACAAATCAGTTTCTCAACTGAAAGCTGAGTTAACCAAGTTTAAGTCAGGTGAGTTTAGTAACTTCAATAAAGAAGCCAATTACAATTAATTACTATTAGGTGAATATGATATATCCCGCATGGTCTACCGCTAAAAAGTTAAATACTTGGATAGCCGATGAAAAACATGAAGTAGATTCTCAAGGCGTTTATGTCTTATGCACGAACAAAAAGCCTTTAAGTCGAGCTATGGGAGTAGATCCTCGTGGTATTTTGTATATAGGCTCTTCTAAAAATATTAAAAGACGAATTGGTAGTATTATCAGTAATAATCACTCTGTGACTTGGTACCTACGAAACAATATAGATTTAGCTCGCCATTATATCTCAGATGAAATACCTGATAATTCAGATACCATAAGAGAGTATGTTGGAGAGCTAAATATTATAATTACAAAAAGTTTCGATAATTATATTGAATTGGAAGGCTCTGCACTTTTATCTTATGTTCAGTTATATGGTGAAACGCCACCACTAAACAGTGCTTTACCAAGAAAATGGAAAGGCAAACCTGATAAAGCAGAGTTGGAGTGGTTTAAGGAAAAATTCGCCTAACAAACTAATTAATATGGACAAAAAACAGTTGTTTTTTTGTCCTTCATCGCTTATTTTAACCAACTGATATTTGTCCATTATTTGGGCGTTGGTTGCCAAGGAGCTTTGGTGTACATATGAGAAAGCCGAGAATATTTATAGGCTCATCTGTTGAAAGTTTGCCTATTGCAGATGCAATAGCTGAAAACTTAGAATTTGATGCCGAAGTTACTATCTGGAGAAGTGGGACATTTAAGCTATCTAACAACGTATTAGATGATTTAATTACAAAATCTAAGTCAATAGATTTTTCTATATTTATTTTCTCCCCAGATGATGTTGCCACTATTCGTTCGAGAGAAGTAGCAGCAGTCCGTGATAATGTAGTGTTCGAACTTGGGCTGTTTATTGGTTCAATTGGCAAAGAAAGATGTTTTATCGTAAAACCTCGAGACACAGAATTACATTTCCCCAGTGATTTACTTGGTATCACACCAACGGATTACGATCCTAATAGATCAGATGATGATTTAACTTCATCATTAACTTATGCCGCAACTCAAATTAAACGAGAATTGAAGGACAAAGGGATTTACGAGGAAATAAAAACTTCTAAAGTCCACAAGATAGATATCAATGATGCCCTGAGCGAAATATCTGATTCAGATTTATATATCTTAGGTACGTTGCTAGAAAGTTACAATAATGATGTTGAAGGTTCTACTAGTTATAATTTGGAGAATAACTTACAGCGATACTTAACTGGGCCTCGGTTAAATTTAGCAATCGTTAAACTCGAGCGTATTGGACTTATTGATAAACGAAATAGCGGTGATATGAACGGTAATGAATTTTTTGCATTTTCACTGTCCGAATACGGTGTAGATGTTTGCTTAAAAAATGAAGTTAAAATAGCCGAGCTATTTGAACCGCAAAAGCAACAAGGCTATTTCCCGCAAACTCAACAAGCACCAAAATTTTAAACGGGTAAAAAAGTGCAGTTAAAAAGCTAATTAATAAGGACAAAAACAGTTGTTTTTTCTCCTTCGTTGCTTATTTTAACCAACTATTAATTGTATGTAACGCTAATTCATATTCTGGTAATTAGCCTTTCAAAGGAAGTAATAATGACAACTATTATTAGAGATGATGGATCATGGGTTGCAGATCCAAGCGGTGCTACTTCAGGTGATTTACATGCTTGGCGAGAGAGGATGCATCATGCTTGCCCAAGCCCTGTGGTTGGTGATATTGTCATTATTACAAATGAAAAAAGTGGAAAACGATTTGGCTATAAAGCTATAACATCAGAAGGTTTTGACACTCGTTGGCAAAGAGTTTCCTCGGAAGTCGTAGAGCAACATTTAAGACTCATAGATGTAAAGGATGGCGGAGATCAATTAACTAACCCGGATGATTATGTATATTTGTCAGATGGTGTTTATGTCCATAAAGATGATGCTTGGTTTTAATATAAAAGGAAATATAAAATGTATAGATGTCCAAAATGTAGTTCAACTGATACTTATAAAGAAAAAATCAACGGTTCTGATACTGGCGACCGTATTTGTAAAAGCTGTGAGCACACGACTACAGCGGTCAGCTTTAGAGAAAAAGGCAAAGATGAAGCTAAAGAAAGTTAATGTAGTTGCGTTAGGCTTTCGGCATCAATTCGCAGGAGTTTAGTCTTGGCAAAATTTGGAATAATTACTTCTCTTCTTTAGCTACTCATGATTTTGCTATTTTATATCTAAAATGGGAAGAAGCGTTAAATATGAGACTAAATGAGTGGGGGGATCTACTAGCAGGCATACGTCGCCAATAACCTTTTTATGGTTAATCATTGGTTATCATCAACAAAGAAATGAACTTAGAATTAACACCCAAACGCTAGAGTTACAAAAAGAAGAGTTAAATAAGCAAGTCAAGGAACTTACCATACAGAATGGATACCAAGCAGTTATAGCAAAATCAGCGGAAGAGCAGCGACTAGACTTACCTTCTAATAAATTTAAAAACCAACAATACGCTGAATCTTTTAGATCAAAAAAAGACTGAGTAAATAGAAATTACACCAACAAATAAGGAAATACACGATGAAAAAATTGTTACTTTCAATAGTTACTGCCAGCTTACTGGCAGGTTGTGCCGCAAGACCTTCCCAAGATGAAATAACAAATGCTGATTATGGAGAGTATCCAAACAGTTACGAAAATGTAATTAAAAACTATATGTTTAGAACTCTAAAAGATCCAGATAGTGCTCAATATCAGTTTTTAAACCACCCCAAAAATGGTTGGACGGTATGGGGAGGTAAAAAATTTGGGTATGTTGTTTGTGCATATATAAATGCTAAAAATAGTTATGGTGGTTATACCGGAAGTAAGCTGAGTTACTTTATGATTCGTAATAATGCTGTTGTAAGCCATATTGGTGGTGGTGATCAATATTCTGAATCTGCAGCGAAAGGAGCTTGCGAACCTTTTGTATAAAAAAGTCAAGCAAGCAGGACAAATAACAGTTGGTATTGCTCCTTCTTCGCTTATTTTAACCAACTATTATTTGCCTCTTAGTGAGGCGTAGTTTACAAGGAGTAGTACGTGCATTCTGTCATTACATCAATCAATAACGCAATAACTTTGGCTCAACGCCTTAGGGAGATCAGTAAAAACATTGAAGACGCTGAGTTTAAAAATGTTTTAGCTGACTTAAGTCTCGAAATTGCGGACACTAAATTATCTCTAGCTCAAGTTACAGAAGAAAATGCTCAATTAAAATCCGAGCTTACAAAGCTAAAGCATTCTCGCGGTGAAACCGAATCTGAACTTATTTATAAAGATTTTGCATACTATTCAGAGTCAGAGGATGGTCCTTTTTGTTCAGGCTGTTACGATACTAAAAAACAAAAAATTAGGTTAACCGCAGAAACAGGCCATTTTAAAACATTTGGTAGTCATAAATGTCCTATTTGTAAGCAATATTTCGGAAAATTAACTTAACAAGGTATTGAAGTCGGGCTGCTAACAGTTTGCTCTGTTTCGCTTCGCTACACAATTTTAGCAAACAATTATCATACCTTTAAATGGGAGTTAGTTGATTTTCGGAGAATGTATGAATATCCAAGAGTTAATACAAAAAATTGAATCAGACAAATATAATGAAAAAGAGATGATCAATTTATACAACAATGCAAATAACCAACAAGGACTTAGTGAAGAAGATAAAGAGGATCTAATTGAAGCGATAGAGAAAAATACTAGATTAAGATTTCCAAGGGCAGCAAAGCGTATATTCGGTGCCAAGGAATCTGTTGCTAATACAATGCTTGAAAAACTCCATAAAACACTTTCACAATCCGTTGATTTCATTTCAAATAAACTAAAAGATGGTGTAAAAACAGGAGGTTTAATGATGACAAATAAGCTTTATATAGAACTTTATATGTCTTTTAAAAATTCAGAGAACCAAGGAGCTTATATTTCTTTAACTCAAAAGACAATTGATGATGAATTAATTGTGACAGTAGGCCGTTACAGTACGCACAATCCTGATTCAGGAGTTATAAAAGAAGATAAATCTGGCTTAGACTCTTTTGATGACTACGCAATAATATATAAAAATTATTTGGGTGAACTAATCAACTAACAAGAAATTTAGCTATATTTGTCCATTATTTTGCATAAAACTTACCACAATTGGCAATAGGAGTGCCTATGAAAACGAATTACATTTTAATTGATTTAGAAAATATCCAACCTAATAATCTTAGCCTTTTAAAAGGCCACGACTTTAAAGTTTTGGTGTTTGTTGGCGCTAAGCAATCGAAAATATCATTCGACTTAGCTTCTGCGATGCAGGATCTTGGTAGTGACGCTGAATATATTAAAATAGAAGGTAATGGTCCGAATGCTTTGGATTTTCACATCGCTTTTTATATTGGCAATATTTCCAATGAAGACAAAAATAGCTACTTTCATATAATTTCTAAAGATACTGGCTTTGATCCATTAATTCGTCACTTGAAAACTAAGAAAATATTAGTACAACGTGAAGCAGACATAATGGAAATACCAGCGTTAAAATTTTCTAATGCACTATCTGTCGGTGAGAGAGCTGATGCTATTGTCATATATTTAATTTCACGGGGTAATGCTAAGCCTAGAACTGCAACTTCCTTAGTAAATACAATTATCTCACTGTTTTCAAAAAATTTGAATGAGCAAGAGTTAAATGCTGTTTTAAGTGAGTTATTAAAAAGAAAAGTTGTTGTAAAGAATGGGGCTAAGGTTACTTATAATTTAGCCACACAACCCTAATCAACTGTTATTTCATTAATTATAATGAGCAATGGTCTTCCCATATTTCACTAGACAATCTCTACCTTAGAAAAATATAAAAAAGTTAGTTATTAATTTACTGCGCTATTATTTTAATTTATATTTAAGTAACCCTAGTTTAAAAGGGTGCGCTTTGGTGGGACTACTTTAGAAACTCTATTCATCGTCATGATGAATTTATCGGGTAGTGGCTGAGCCATGAGGAAACCTTATGATTGTTTGAAAGTATAATGCGGTTATTTTAGGTTAATCATGAGGTATTTAGCAAACAGTGAATATTAAAAAAGCATAATAGAAGTAAGCTACTATGCCTTTTTGTTGAATATATTATATCGAGAGTTATTTTAAAGAGATTGAAAACTCTTTGATTATCCAGCTACTGCCTTTAGCATCTTGAGCTGAATCACCAAATCTAACAATGAAATTAGTTTGTAAGCGACCTGCGTCAGCTTTACTACTTACTGTCCAATCACCATAAGCTAAGATAAATTCGTTATAGGTTGCAAACTCGACGTTCTTAGTATCATTGTTGATTACTTCACCAACATTACCGGTTAGCTGTAAAGAAAATGCTTTCTTTTCAATTTGGCCTTGTTCATTTAATTTTTCAATATAGATATTAGCGATAACATCATTTGGTACAAGTAACTCAACCTCTTCGACTACTAAGTTTACAGAGTAGGTATTAAGTGTTTTATCACCTTTGAAAAATAATGTTTCTGGATAGCCCCAAAATTCTGCGCCTTCGCCTTTAACAACTACTTCACCAGAATCAAGGTTTGTAGAAGTTATTGAACCGCCAGTTAAATCTCCATTGCTCAATATTGCTGGGGCGTTAGGGTCAAGTTCAATAGGCTCAAATATTGGTTCTTTGATGATAATGTTACTTGATTCTTTATCAATAGAAATGGTTCCGAAATCAATTACTCTAGGTGAATTGCTACTATCAATAATGATTTCTTTAGTGAAACTTTCACCATAATATGAAACAAACTCAACAATAGAATCTTCAGTAATATAATTATATAAGTATGGATCTTGAGTACATACCTCATTACCCCTTTCCATTATACAAGTTTCCCTAATTGCGCCAAAGGTTACCGTATTTACATTTGTCTCAAGTAAAGATAATGATTCAGTATCAGTGGTTCTAAATATAACAAAATTATAATCTTCGTTATTTAATTCAACTCGAACAGTTTGTAAACTTCTATCAATCTCTTGTTCACCGTAAGCGGTATAGTACTTATATGCACCTTCATTAGTGTGTTCACCTACGAAAGATATTTTTACCAACGCATCACCTTGAGCTGAAAATGAAAACTCAGATATTTCCGATATATTGATAATCGAACCTTCGGGACTATCATTGCCAGTAATATCCAGAAAATAGTCTTCGCCAAAACCGTCTATACTGTCGATAATTTCAATCTTGTACGAATCTGTACGTAAAAAGTGAGCATAGCCAGAAGAGTCTCTAAATTCTATTATAGGGTAGCCTTCTTCAGTTTCAGGTGAACTTTCAGAGTTACCAACTAAACCAATCTTGGCTGTAATTGTGACAACTTCTGGTCTAGGTGCTTCATCTTTATCATCGTCACTACTATTACAAGCGAATAAAACTGATGAAAGAATAATCACACCTATCGTTTTTAAATAACTCATTTTTTATTACCTTATATAATTTATGTTTACATTGTATTCAATGAGCGTACTTTATTAATTTATGTTTACACTGTAAACATAAATTATGTGTCGAAATGCACTATCCTGTTAATGATTGTTATTATGCAATTAAGGTCTGTTATTTTGAGCACTATGCCTTTTTATTGTTGTGTATCCGTATACAATGTATTCATAATTTTGATGGGAGTATTTATGGCTAAAATTAGTGCTGAAGAAAGGCAGCGAAAAAAGAAAGAGCTAGATGACATAGTCCTATCTATTTTTTGGGCATTGGGGTGGAGTGCCATTTCATATGCTTCGGTAGCTGAAAAGTATGGCTGTACTCGGGGTGCCATACAGAGATATTATCCGTCTCATGCTGATTTTTCTCAGGCTTTAAAAGGAAAAGTACTGCCTCTTGTTATGCAAAACTTAGACTGGTCGACGAGTCAAAATTTTTACAGTTCATGGGTAAAGCAGTTAACTGGAGAAGATCCTAAATTCAGGCGTGTTATGGAGTTACTGTTTAGCAATGCAGTGCAATATAAGTCTTCTGAGATGACAAAATTAGGTGTTAACAAATTATTGCATACGATTGAGTCAACATTTGAGGATAAAGACCTAGGTAAAAAACTATTTGGTGAAACATTTTTATTGTTATTAAATCGATGAGCTTATAAAGGAGGACAATATGATCTGGATGACGGTTAAATTTATCTAAACTCACAACTACTTTGCTACGAACAACGCCATCACTTAAGTTAATAATTTAGTACAATCTTTTATAGCCTATACCCATCCTTCTGCATGGTCGCTCGAATAATCAAAATGGCTAATGAAGCTTAATCGTTTTAATTTTATCGCCACGTTACACTGTCTCTAAAATTTTATGTATACCCGTTACCATTCAAGATGCAGGTTTCAGAGTGCTTGAGCGATTTCAATTCAAGGCGCTGTGATGTAATAATGGTTACTCCCTTATAAATCACAGTAACGATGAAGTGATATTGCTCAAGCCCTTCTTCGATGGGTTTAAAAGTTATTTATGCTGCGTTATTAAATTAAAGAATGGAACAACCATTCTATCAATTTAATGCCTTGCCTAAATGGCTCTTAATTCCCACTGAAATCACGCACTTTGAATGATAACGGGTATATATTTATCATTTAGATTTTCTTTACGGTTATCAAATTTTTAATAATATTATAAAAGCTTGACCTGTGTGTAAGACACTGGTCTATGATTAAAATAAGTAGTGAATTTCGAGAAGATTACATAGGCTCCATAATGAAAGTAAAAGCGTTTGCACAACATTTAAATACCACTGTTGATACTGTTCGATATTATGCTCGAATTGGTTTATTACATCCTAAAAAGTCTGCTAATGGTTATAAGTATTTTTCTGATGTAGATAAGGTTCGATTAACGTTCATCTTGAATTCAAGAAGTGTGGGATTCTCTGTTTCAGATATTAAAAAAATATTGAATGAAGCTGATAGTGGCCGAACAGCATGCCCTATTGTTAGAGATTTAATTCAAAAAAGATTAACAGAAACAGAGCGCCAATTTCAAGAGATGCTGAAATTAAGGCATAAGATGAATTCAGCATTAACGTCATGGAAGGATATGGAAGATAAATTGCCGACACCTCTCATGGTATGCCATTTAATAGGACTAATGAGTAAAGAACAAACCAAAGACAATAGTGATATAAGTCATGAGTAGCAAAGAATCAGAACTTGCCCTAAAAGAACAAACAACACAACTTTCCATTGAAGGTGCAGGTTGTGCTAGTTGTGTTGGAAAAATTGAAACAGCATTAAAAGCTGTAAATGGTGTTTCAAATGCGGAAATGAATTTTGCTGACAGAACGGTGCTTGTAATAGGTAAAGTGGCTAGCGAGCAGTTAATAAGTGCTGTTGAAAGTGTCGGTTATAACGCCAAGGCTTTATGTCGTGACAATGGAAACGATGCCTTGGCTGAAAAAGTTCAAGCCGATAAAGCTTACTACCAAAAGTTGATACGAAACACCTGGGTAGCACTTTCATTAGGCATTCCTTTAATGGCATATGGTCTTCTTATTGGTGAAATGACGGTAGAAACTGACCTTGAAAGATTTTCGTGGCTTATTGTGGGGATTGTTACTTTCATCGTTATGCACTTTTCAGGTAAACATTTTTATATAGGTGCATGGAAAAGTTTTAAAAATCATACTGCTAACATGGACACCTTAATTGCACTAGGAACAGGTACAGCATGGTTATATTCAATGGTTGTAGTCTTTGCCCCTGATATTATTCCTTTAATGGCACGCCACGTTTATTTTGAAGCAACTGCGATGATCATCGGTTTAATTAATTTAGGTTTAGCACTTGAACTTAAAGCTAGAGGTAAAACATCAGAAGCAATTAAACGCTTGATTGGTTTGCAAGCTAAAACGGCTAAGGTTATACGTGACGGTAAACCGCTGGATATTGGCATAGAGCAAGTCTTAATTGATGATGTAGTAAAAGTTCACCCAGGTGAGAAAATCCCAGTAGATGGTGTTGTTATTGAAGGCCATACTTCAGTTGATGAATCTATGCTTACTGGTGAGCCAATGCCAATAGAAAAAGGGGAAGATGACAAAGTCGTTGCAGGCACGCTCAATAAGTCAGGATCAATTTTATTTAAAGCAACGCGGGTTGGTAAAGATACAGCGCTCGCACAAATCATTAATATGGTGAAACGGGCGCAAAACTCAAAACCGCCAATAGGTCGGTTAGCTGATATTATTTCTGCTTACTTTGTGCCAACTGTGATGATTATTTCAATTACGAGCGCACTTGTTTGGCTCAATTTTGGCCCTGATCCCGTCGTTGCTTTTGCTATGGTTTCGGCTACAACAGTACTGATAATTGCTTGCCCTTGTGCATTAGGGTTAGCAACGCCAATGTCTGTGATGGTAGGAGTGGGAAAGGCCGCAGAAGCAGGGGTACTTATTCGAAATGGCGAAGCGCTACAAACAGCGTCAAAAATTACCGTAATGATCTTAGATAAAACGGGTACCATTACGGAAGGTTCGCCGAAAGTCACCGATGTTTTACTGACTGATGAAAGTATTGATGCTATAGATAAAAAACAGGTATTACAATTTGTCGCCAGTATTGAAAGTAATTCTGAACATCCTCTTGCACAAGCGATTGTTGAAAGCGCTGTAGCACAAAAGGTTGATCTAGTTAAAGTTGAAAAATTTAATGCTATTACAGGTTACGGTGTAAAGGCAACTTGTGAAGAAAAAGAATTGCTTTTTGGCAATGAAAAGCTAATGAATAAATATAATATCAATATTGCTTCATACGTTGATAAAGCACAGTCATTAGCTAAAGAAGCCAAAACGCCGATGTACTTTACTATAGATAACAAGCTTGTTGCCATTATCGCGGTTGCAGATCCCATCAAAGCCGATTCTACTGAGGCGATTAAACGTCTTCAGCGTAACAATATTCGGGTGATAATGTTAACGGGTGATAATAGCGACACCGCAGCGGCTGTTGCCAAAAAAGTTGGTATTAGTGAATTCTTTGCCGACGTATTACCCCAAGATAAAGCCAATAAAGTTAAAGCATTACAAAAGGAAAATGAAGTAGTAGGCATGACAGGTGACGGCATTAATGATGCACCAGCACTCGCACTTGCTGATGTAGGGTTTGCTATTGGTACTGGAACAGATATTGCCATTGAAAGCGCAGACATCACGCTAATGAGAGGTTCATTACATGGTTTAGCTGATGGCATTGCCGTGAGTAAAGCGACCTTGCGCAATATTAAACAAAATCTTACAGGTGCATTTATTTATAATGTTGGTGGTATACCCTTTGCCGCAGGAGTGCTTTATCCATTTTTTAACATTTTACTTAATCCTGTGATTGCTGGCGCAGCAATGGCGCTTTCATCATTGACGGTAGTGACCAATGCTAATCGTCTGCGCTTTTTTAAAGCGAAAGACCACTAGGAGATCGCTTATGATTATCATTAATATAATAGGTTTAGCTCTTATTGGTACTATCATTTGGTGGTTTTGGCTCTATACCCCCAAAGAAACACAAGTGCGTAATAATGAAATTATCATTAAAGTTAAAGACGGTGTTTATACGCCATCACACATAAAATGTGCGGTAAATGAACCTATTGTGCTGAATTTTATGCGTCATGATAAGTCGCCTTGCGCAGAGATGTTATTGATCCCTGAATTTTCCATATCAGCAGTATTAGCAGTTGATAAGCCGACAAAAGTAGCACTAACTATTCCTAAAACGGGAGAATTTGAATTTCATTGCCAGATGAAAATGTATCGAGGTGTATTAAAAGTAGAATAAGATCGGCGATAGATAATTTGAGCATATGAAAGGATAACTTGAGTATATGAAAGGAGACGAATATGACTGACTTAGAGCACAGAGTTGGCGTTCGAGAAAGTAACTTGGTTGTTAGAAACCTTAAGTTATCTAAGGTCACCAATGAAAATATTAATGGTCTCATTGAAGAAATAGATCAATTGTTTGGTTTAGACGAGGTCTCGTATAACAAAGCAAAAAAAACCATACTTTTAGCTTATGATGCCGCTAATTTGAACCTTGATGGTATTGAAGATGTCATCAATAAATATGGTGTTGAACTACATGACGATTGGTGGACTCACACCAAAGAAAGTTATTACAAATATTGCGATCAAAATGTTAAAGATAACTTTGAACATGAACCTTGGAGTTGTCACAAAACACCTCCAGGAAAAGGAAATCGGCATAAATAATCACCTCACAGTAGCATCTCATGACACTAACTGAACTACAAACCTTTGCATTCTTGAAATTAAAATAAGATGGTAGTGTTTAGGGGCTTTTTCGAAATTATTTAATCGCATGAATATAAAATTGATTGATGGTATCTAATGCGTGGTCAATCAAGTTATACCAATTGAAGTAATGAATTGAGTCATTCATTATTTCATTTGGTATTAGATGTACCCTCAGTCTAATAATGTGCGTTTAGGTAGTAGCACTTTGCTAACGCGGTTCATTGATAATATAACCTTATTTGGCAATGCCATTAAAAGTCGGAAGAGGTAAAGAATTACGTGGGTATTGTTTTAGTAACTCCAGTCGAGTTAGTAAGGGTATACGCTACTACGTCAGTGTGCTAAATTCATTGCCCATCAGCTTATTTATTTTATCAGGGCGAGTGTTTTGTTTGCTAAGTTAAACCGGTTAATTTTTACTTGTACTCTTCTCTTTTCAACGCAACTATTTTCAGCAGAAATTACCGAACAAAAAATCAACGTTGATGTTTATGTTTACCATTTAAAACCTCCTTTTATTGTTAGTGATATCTATGAGCTAGGCTTATATTTTGACTTCTCAGATTATTTAAACAGTAAAAGTGATAAATATCATTTTGAGACTGTTTTTGTTCCTCGCAAACGTATTGACATTATGTTGAAAAACAAAAGCTTTAATGGTGTTTTACTTGGCGTTAATCCGTTATGGTTTAAAGACAAAACAGAAACTAAATACTTATGGACTAGTAACTTTTATAAGGATCAAGATGAGGTAGTATCTTTGCACGAAAAAGCAATTGAGTATAATGAGGCTAATTCTCTTTTTGGTCAGGTTTTAGGAGGAGTGCGAGGTTTTTACTATTTTGGTGTTGATGAATTGGTAAGCCAGGGGGAAATTAGTCGTGTTGATACCATTGGCGAATATGAGTTGTTGCAAATGTTAATGCTGAAAAGAATTGATGTGGGGATTATCTCTCGCTCAACATTAAGTTACTTAACCAAAGCTAAAGGATGGAAAAATAAGTTCCATGTATCAAAACAGCCTCATGATAAATACCAACGTCGTATATTGGTTCCGCGAAATAGTGTCGATATTTATGAAGAAATAGCGCCTATCGTTGATAATTTGGCTAACGATCCTGAGTGGGAAAGTATATTGCAAAAATATTAACAACCTTTTAATTTTATCGTTATAACAATCTGTTACAGTTTCTCTATCACCTCATCTATACACTATGCGGCAATCGTAAAGTAAAATATTAGAGTGATGAATTAATCCATGAAATTAGTGACTAAAGTTTTGTTAGGTCTAAGTGTTGTCACTATAACCGCACTACAATGGCCAATTGGCTTTGCTATTGGTCAAACGGTTAAAGAGCGAGCCTTGTGTCAACAAGTAGGGGGAAATATGACTAAATTTAAATATGCTGCAGGTGGCGTAATGCGGGGGGAAAAAGCTGGTGGGACCTTTAGAAGTGTTTACTATGTAGATGGTTTCAAAAAAGGCATGTTATGGTCATTGAAAAACTGTTACGAGAAGAAGGGATAATCCCTTCTTTTTACAGTACCCTAATACAGCTAATACTTTTAGGTTTTAGATTCAAGGCTTAGGCGTTAGAGCTGTAGCTAAGCGTTCAACCCAATCATCAATAACTAATTTAACACTTTCAATATTACTATCATTATCACTGACATTTACCTCAGTTGTTTTATTACTAACAATCACGGCGACAATACCTCGGTTCGAGTTAGTATCTACGAACTCTATTTCTAAACTAGCGGCACCAATCACTGCTTTTTGAGCCGTCGCAAGTAAATAAGCTTGCTCCCCAGCCATCATAACAATCCTAAAAGGTAACACATCCAATGGGCTTAACTCTGGATCTAATTCTTCAATATTAGTTAACGCCATTTTTATTAATAATGAGTCTTTGCTTCCTGGCTCTACAAACTCAAAGCGATCACCTACTTTATTTTTGATTTGCTGTTCAAAATAAGCGGTTAGTTTAGCTTGCTTTTTAGGGTCTATAATATTGGCTTTTTCTGTAGGATCTAACCAGATCTCTATAGGATTAAGTGCTATTTTTTTATATCGGCTTAACTTGGTTAGTCTAAATCCAGGTTTAGTGCGGATCCAAGAATTATCAGTATTAGGGTTTTTTTTAAAAAAACGGTAATCTTTTAAAAACCCTGATTTAAACTTTGGTTGCGCTAAGCGATTGGAACAGCCTGACAATAATAGACTAGTAAATATGATAGAGAGTAATAATTTCACGTTAGTCACTTTAAAAATTATGGAGGTTAATTTACCCTAGTGTAGGATATTTGCAGTTTTACGTTGTAAAAAATTGTACGTTAATTACTTTGAAATAACGTACAACTTATTAAGTACAATAATTAGGAATGTGTTATTTCATGTGAAAGTGACGTTAATAAGTTAACTACTTCTACACTGGCACTTTCCATTACCGATAAATCCTTAACCGTTTGCGCCATATCACCTGCTTGCATTGCTTTTAACGCATTTAATCCATAGCTATGAACTTGTGAATGTGGAGCGTCAAGTTGCTTAAATGCGTTATAGTTTGAATACTTTTCAGAACCTTCACCATTAAAGTACCACTTACCTAAACGGCAATTATGATGATCAGCAAAATTTTCTACTGTTTTGTCAGACATGCCCAGCATTACTTGATACACTTCTAACTTCCAAACCACATGATCCATTTTAACGGTTTGGATAAAGGCATCAGCTGTTGAGTTGCTAATAACAGAATACATTTTTTTTGAAACTGATACGATATTGTCGGCTGTAGTTTCTATTGTTGCAGTGCTATCATTTATTTCACTGCTTTTTTCACCAACATGGTGTATCCCTGTAATAACCTGCTCCATTTGCTGATTAACTTGCTCTATTAGAGTAGATATTTCATTTGACGCTTCAGCTGAGCGTTGAGCTAAAGTTCTTACTTCATCAGCAACAACGGCAAAACCTCGGCCTTGCTCTCCTGCTCGGGCGGCTTCAATAGCTGCATTTAAAGCAAGTAAGTTAGTTTGATCAGATATACCTTTGATTATATTTACAAAGTCATTAATCCCTGACGTTGCGGACTTTAGATTATCAACTGATGTTGAAGCAACTTGGCTATCATTACTAATTTTTTCAGTAGCTACTATGGTTGATGCTAACATTGCGAGAATTTCGGTAAATAGGTCTTGTGATGATTGAAAATCGTCACGGTGTGCTATTAACTCTGTAGAAGAAGCAGCGAGTTCTTCACGGATATTGTTAACTAAGTCAGATGAACTTAACCATAAATTGTTTATTTCTTCTTGATGACTGTAGCGCTCAGTATTATTAGCCATGTCTTGTGCTAATTGTTGGCTTTCTTCGTTGGCACTTGTTACATCTGTTTCTAATGCTAAAATTTGTTGTTTTAGTTGCTGATTCTCCATTTTTAATGCAGCGAACTCTTCTTTATTAGGGAAACCAAACATATAATAAGTACCTTAGTGCAATAAATTAATTTAACAAAATGTAAACTTTTTCAATTATAACGAAATGTTTTCATTAGACAAATGTTTTTTATTGGTACTAAGAGTATTCTAAATTAAATCATAAAATTGTATTTATGGATCTATTATTTCATCACCTGCCATTAAACCTGAAATTACCGTGGTCATGCCCTTTTTTTCTTTCCCTAATCTAACGAATCGACGTTGGGTTTCACCATCAACATTAAGCCAAACAAAATCTAGTTGGCCAACATGAGCGACTTTGTTTGCAGGAATAGCTAACTGGGTTTGCTCGCCTGCAGGGATCAGGATACGTGCATACATGCCAGGTAATAAATTTTCATGATAAGTAATGCGTGCTTTAATTAAAAAACTTCGTGAACCCGTATTTGCGACTGGGACTATTTCTTCTATTTCACCCATCATTGTTTTATTCACGCTAGGTAATTCAATTTCTATTTTTTGCCCATTTGTTAATGTTAACGCAAGCTGCTCGCGTACTTGTGCTTCTACGCGTAAAGATAACGGGTTGTATAACGATAATAATTTTATACCTGGTTGGGCTGTATCGCCGGGCTCGGCAAAACGGTCAATAATACGCCCATCAATTGGCGCTATCAAAGTGGCATAACTTAAGGTAGTTTGTGCTTGAGAAAAGGCCTGTTTAGCAGCGGTTAATTCAGCATGAATAGTTTGATAATTAGCACGATTTTTATCTAATTCAAACTCTGAAACTAATTTTGTTTTAAATAATTCGACAGAGCGGTCAAGGTTTTGCTTAGCTTCTTTAGCTCGTGCTTGCATCGCATTAACATTTTGTTTGGCTTGTAATACTTGTGATTGTAAGTCGCTTTGTTCTAATTGAATTAATAGGTCGCCTTTTTTTACAAGGTTACCTGCTCTACTGTTTATTTGTTCAATACGGGCTAAAATTCTAGCCGAAATAATGGTGGCTTGTTTTGCTTTAAGGCTAGCTGCAACAGGTTCAAAAATAGCCTCTTTACTGGCTACTAGGATATAGCTATTGTTCTGATCAATCATTGCAGCGCTTATTTTGTTATTTGGTTTATGATTAACTTTTTCATTTAATGCTGGCGATACTTTTTCATTAAATGCGCCAGCAAGCCATGCTACCATTAGCAGGAGAATTGTTAAGGCTATCACAGGAATAAGTATTTTTTGTATGGTGCTTTTATCTGCTTTGGTGTGAGTCATTACTATGCCTTAGCCTCAGTTGATTCGTTCATGGAGCTAGTTGTTGGGTTTTTCTTATCAGCTGTGTTGATTTGGTTTGATTGTTCATTGTCAAAAACTAATAAGTACACGATAGGAACAACAAGTAATGTAAAGATGGTTGAAGAAATTATGCCAAAAATAATGGCTATGGCTAAACCGCTAAACACGGGATCTAGCGTGATAATTAAATTACCTAACAAAGTTGTGCCTGCGGTTAATAGGACAGGTCGCATACGCACAGCACCCGCTTGAATTAATGCTTCTTTAATCGGTTCTCCTCTATCACGTGCTTGGGTAATAAATTCAATTAAAATTAATGAATTTCTCACGACTATGCCTGCTAAGGCAATCATGCCTATCATGGCGGTTGCCGTGAATAATACGGGCTCAGGGGCATTAGCTACTTCACGTTCACCAAATTGATTAAGCAAAAAGAAACCGGGCATAATACCAATAACGGTTAATGGTATGGCAGACATAATAATGCCAGATAATGCTGCTGAGCCTGTTTGAATTCTAAGTACAAGGTAAATAGCGGTAAGTGCAAAGGCAAAAGCAATGCCCATATCAATAAAAACACGTAGGGTAATACTCCATTCACCTTCACCACTCCAAGATAATGTAATGTTGTCGGGTAGTTGCCATAATTGACCGCTGCCACTGGTTAAAAAAGTACGGTTTTTCCAATCGTTTGGCTCTGCTGTTTCTATTATATTGTTAGCATTAGTATTGTTGGTATTTGCACTTTGTAAATCATTACTTAAATCAGCAATGATAGCAGCAGGTGTTCTGCCTGAAATATCAGCAGTAATATACACGACAGGTTTTAAGTCTTTATGAAAAATAGCTTTATCATTTATTTGTTGTTCAAATTGTCCCAACTCGCCTAATGAAACAAGTGACTGTGGTGCTACATCAATACCTTGAGGTGTAGTGTTTTGTACCACACCCGCTTGTCCCTTTATGGTTAAGCGATAAAAATCAGCGAGCGTTTCTCGTTGTTCAATCGGTAATTTTACCTTAATAGCGAGTGGTGTTGCTTCATCATCTACATGCAGGTAACCCGCAACCTTTCCCGCATTGGCTACTGCTAACACTTGGTTAATATTCGCCGTAGAAATACCGGATAAAGCGGCTTTTATTTTATCACTAACGAAGCGAAATTTTGGTTGGTCACCACCGACAGTTGAATCTACTTCAACCACATGGGGTTCTTGTTTTAACCTATGCTCAACAATTATTGCTGCTTGTTGTAATTCACTGTATTGAGTAAATTCATCACCATAAAGCTCGGCAACTAACGTGCTGAGTACTGGTGGTCCGGGGGGGACTTCCACTACTTTAATATTTACACCATCGGCGTTAAGTGCTGTTAAGTGTTGCCGTAACCTTAAAACAATAGCATGTGATTGATGTTCCCGTGCTGTTTTATCCAGTAAAATAATGCGTAATTCAGCCATGTAAGGTGCTTGTCGCTGATAATATTGACGAACCATACCGTTGAAATCTATTGGTGATGGCGTTCCTACGTAGCTTGCTATTGCTTTAATTTCTGGTAATTGTTGAATTTTATTTGATACGACTTTTGCCATCGCGGCGGTTTGCTCTAACGTAGAGTTTTCAGGCATATCAATAATAACTTGTAGTTCATTTTTATTATCAAAAGGTAATAACTTAAGCGGTACAAGACGCATAACGGGTAACATGGCAGCAATAATAAATAAGACTAAAACACCCCAAAGAACAAACTTGCCTTTTTTTCTATCCTCTAACAATGGTGTCAGCATTCGGCGATAAAATTGATTGAAGCCCTGGCTTTGTTCCTTGCTTTCATTAAGTTCTGTAGCTGATTTTGGTTTGATCAATTTTGATGCTAACCAAGGGGTTACTAGAAAGGCGACCAAGGTTGAGCTGATTACACTTAAGGGCACATTAAATGCCATGGGAGCCATGTAAGGTCCCATCATGCCGGTTATATAGGCTAAGGGAATAAAAGCTAATACTATCGTTAACGTTGACATTAACAACGGCACTCTAATTTCATTAATGGCAGCCACTATTTTATCTTGCAAAGAACCACCTTTCTTTTTTAGATAGCGTTCAATATTGTCAACACCAGTGATCGGATCGTCTACCAATAAACCTAGAGATAAAATAAGCGCAAAGAGGGTGACACGGTTAATGGTGTAGCCAAAGGCTAAATCTAATGACAAGGTAATGCCATAACAAATAGGTACCGCTAAGCCAACGACAACAGCGGATCGCCACCCTAAAAATACGGCAATAAATACCACAACGGTAAAGACTGCAAACGCTAAACTAGTGGTGAGGTTGTTTACCTTTTCATTCGCCGTTTCACCATAATCACGTAATACTTCTACATGAACATTTTGTGGAAAAATAGATTGTTGTAACACGGCTATTTTATCGTGTACCGCTTGGGCAACGGTTACGGCATTACTACCTGGCTGTTTGGCAACACTAATCGTTACAATGGGGTGATCACTATTGTTGTTTGAATAGTGTTGTTGCTGATGGCCATTCGCAAAGTCAATCCAAGTATAGCTGCTTTGTTCAGCGGGGCCATCAGTAATATTTGCAATATGTTTTAATAAAACCAGGCTGCCATCAATAACTCTAACAGGTGTATTTTTTAAGGCTTCTATATCACGAAAAACATCACCACTTTCTAAACGAAAAGATTGATTTTCTAGGGTTAGGTCACCATGGTTTTGTAAGGTGTTAGAGGCTTTAATAGCTTGTAAAACATCGGCGATAGCGACTGTTCGCGCAGTCATTTGTTCTGGATCTAAGTTAACTTGTATTTCTCTTGAGCGCCCACCAACAATATTCACTTCACTGGTATTATCTATGGCTTGTAAAAATGTTGATACTTCTTCGGCTAAGCGACGTAAACCATAGTCGTCTACTGTTGTGCTATCACTGCTCCATAAACCAAGCATAATAATAGGCACATCATCAACTTCTATTGGTTTTACCCGCCAGTTGGTGACAATGGCTGGAATTTTATCTGTATTGGAGTGAAGCTTATTATAGGTATTTAGTAATGCATTTTCACGATTTTCGCCAACGTAAAATCTCAAGGTTACTACGGTTTGACTGTTATTCGTGACGGAGTAAATATGCTCAACACCATTTACCTGTGCGAGCAGTTTTTCTAAGGGAGTGGTGACCAAACGTTCCACTTGTTGCACATTAATGCTTTCAGCGTTAACCACTACATCAATCATAGGAACCACTATTTGTGGCTCTTCTTCTCGTGGCGTGTAATTTAGTGCCATCATGCCTGCTAGCATGGATAAGACTAAAATAATAAAGGGCAGCTTGCTTGCTAATACTTTGCTGATCAATTTTGCAGTAAAATTAGTTGGAGTCAGCATAATTAATGAGCAGTCCTTTTAAATATAGATTCTGAGTTAATGCCTAAACGGGGAAAATAAACTTAATAAAATCACAATAACTTAAATATCTTCACAAAATTGCTGTTGTAAAACTTCTAATAAAACCTTTATTTTTTGATTGGCAATTCGATAGTAAATAGTTTGTGATTCACGTCTTGTTGTCACTATTTCACTTTCTCTTAGTTTAGCTAAATGTTGGGAAAGCGCAGATTGTGATAATTCAACCTGCTGATTCAAATCACCAACAGTAAGCTCTTGGTTTGCTAGAGAGCATAATATTATTAAACGATAAGGGTTGGCTAATTGCTTTAAAATTGCGGAAACGTATTGAGCATTTTCTAGTAATTCAGTTTTATCGTTTGTCATATAAGTCTCAAGGTGAACTTTAATTTCATTTAAGTCTACTATTGATCTTTAGTTTAGTAAAGGCTAATATACATTAAGTAAGGCAAGACTAAATTAGATGGTGTTAAATTAGCAATAGAGCATTCATGTTTAATTAACAACCTGGAGAATATAGTATGATGATCAATGAAGCACTTCGTTTTATCGCGGGTATTATGATTTTAATTTCATTACTACTTGTTCATTTACACTCGCAAAATTGGTTATGGTTTACTGCTTTTATTGGAATAAACTTACTGCAATCATCAATCACTAAATGGTGTTTAATGATGACAATCTTGAAGAAACTCGGCTTGAAAGACAGTAATGCTAGCTGTAGTGATTAGCTAGTGATTAGCTAGTGATTAGCTAGTGATTAGTAAAATGCTATGTACTATTATACCAATTGCACTAATTAGTTGCTCATCTTCAACTGGTCTAAATCTACAATTTCTGCGTTGCGTTCAATCCCAATAGCCAGCTATTGCTCAATCACGCGCCTTGAACTTGAAAATTTATCCTCACTGAATTTTGATCATAATAATGAAAATAATTAGAGAGCAGCTATGTTAAAAACGATACCTGAAGTGATCACCGAAGCGAGAAAAACGCTTAAAACAATTACTGCAGCAGAAGCTGCTATTAAATGTAAGGCTGAAAATGGCCTGATTATCGATGTTAGAGAGCCGGCTGAATTTGCTGAAAAGTCGGGTGAAAGTACCATCAACATTCCACGCGGCTTGTTAGAAATGAAAATGCTGCAAATGCACCCTGATGAAAACTTAGCTATTTTTATTCATTGTGCTACAGGTGCTAGAGCCACTTTTGCTGCTGAGCAGTTAACGCGTGTTGGCTATAAAAATGTTTGGGTGGTTACTTCCATGTTAGATGATGTTTGTTGTGTATTTTAGTTTATATTTTTCGAGTAACTAGTTATTAGTAGCGAGTGACGAAGACACCACGTGCGCGTATGGTGACTTCGTTAATTTTTAAACCCAACTTGGCACTGAATCAGCACTAATGACTTGTTCGTAGGTAGGACGTGCTCTGACAATTGCAAAATCATTACCCTTTACCATTATTTCTGGCGCTAACATTCTGGTGTTATAAGTAGACGCCATCACTGCGCCATAAGCTCCACAACTCATAATGGCAATCAAATCACCTGATTTGGATTCATTTACTTGGCGGCTTTTGGAAAAAGTATCACCAGTTTCACAAACTGGGCCAACCACGTCATAAGTTTTCTGCGCTGCATTGGTGGTATTTACCGCCAATATTTCGTGATGAGCATCGTACATGCTTGGGCGAATTAAATCATTCATGCCAGCATCTAACATTAAGAATTGACGTTCTTCACCCGTTTTAACCAGTACCACACTCGACACTAATATACCGGCATTTCCTAATAAAGAGCGACCGGGTTCAACGATAATTTTACACGCTAAATGTCCTAATTGTGCTTTGGCTACCGCGGCGTAATCCTGCTTGCTTGGGATCACTTCATCACTGTATGTTATGCCTAAGCCACCACCTATATCGATTACGTTAATTTCATGGCCATCTTCTCTCAAGTCAGTTACTAATTGAGCAATACGTTTATACGCTTCTTCAAAGGGGGCAAGTTGGGTTAGCTGTGAGCCAATATGAACATCAACTCCTTGCACTTTTATATTAGGTAACGAAGCGGCTTGTTTATAAGCTAAGCGTGCTTTACTTATTGGCACACCAAATTTGTTTTCAGCTTTACCGGTAGATATTTTTGCATGAGTGTTCGCACAAACATCAGGGTTGATACGAAAAGCAATGGCTGCGGTTGTGTTTAAACGGGTAGCAACTTGGCTGATCAGTTCAAGTTCAGGCTCTGATTCAACATTAAATTGAAAAATCCCTTGGTTTAATGCGTACTCTATTTCTGATTCGACTTTAGCAACTCCAGAGTAGACTATTTGGTTTGCGGGGATACCAGCAGCGCGAGCACGGCGAATTTCACCTTCGGACACTACGTCAGCACCTGAGCCTAGTTTTGCTAAAGTTGATAACACTGCTTGGTTTCCATTTGCTTTTACTGCATAGCAAATTAGCGTGTCTTGTTCACTAAAAGCTTGCTGATAGTCTTGGAAATTTTGGCTTATAGCGGTATTTGAGTAACAGTAAAAAGGGGTGCCTACTTGTTTCGCTATATCGCTAATTGCCACGTTTTCAGCAAACATTTTGCTGTTGATGTACGGAAAGTGTTTTTGAATTGTCATGTACTTAATCTTTATTTATATAGTGAACTTTTTAAGTGTGAATAATCTATTCTAATCACCAGTGCTATTCAATATAAATAGCCATAATATTTTTTTCTAGTTTAGATTACTTTATATTAGTTAAGGTTATACCAATTTGATTAAATTATTGCTCACTTGTACTGGTTAAAATACTCCATGTCGGTGTTGCTCTCAATCCTAATAGCCAGCTATTACTCAATCGAGCGCCTTGCCCTGAAATATTTTC
>MAAC01018661.1_pt1 | contig 27137 bp, 21 predicted proteins | sample 1115981 | NCBI WGS metagenome assembly MAAC01 (sample SAMN04961126, study PRJNA320927) | seawater metagenome | isolation source: sample BD02T64 sea water enriched with oil for 64 days | place: USA:Gulf of Mexico | collected 2013-07-27
AACGGAAAAGGATGCCATGATGTTTGTGAAACAAAAGCTCGATTCGGCCAAATGGTTTATCGATGCCATTGTGCAGAGGCAACACACGTTATTAGGTACTATGCACGCCATTGTGGATTACCAAAAGGAATATTTCCTAACTGGGGACGAGACGAACTTGAAGCCCATGATTTTGAAAAATATTGCGGATATTGTAGAAATGGATATTTCCACCATATCGCGGGTGGCGAATAGTAAATATGCCCAAACCCCATACGGTACATTTCCATTAAAATACTATTTCTCCGAATCTCTAACTACACAAGATGGAGAAGAGGTATCTACCCGTGAGGTAAAAAACATTCTCACCCAAGTTATTGGTGAAGAAGACAAGAAAAAACCGTTAACCGATGAGAGGTTAATGGCTATTTTAAAAGGAAAGGGATATAATATTGCGAGAAGAACCGTAGCCAAATACCGAGAACAATTGAATATTCCTGTCGCTAGATTACGTAAAGAATTATAGCATGAGATACGCAAAAATTATTTCCTATCTCACCCATCCTATTTTTACAAGCACTTTACTGTTAGCCTACGTCCTTTTTCAAAAAGAGAGTTATGTTTATTACAGCATCACACCAGCAGGACGGATCATGTTTCTAATCCTTTCCATCCTATTAACTATTGGAGCACCGGTATCTTCCATTGCCTATTTGGTGTATAAAAAACAAGTGGAGAATTATTACTTATACCATCGCAAGGAACGTATTATTCCGATGGCGATCACGGTCGCTTATACTTTTGGGTTATTTTATATTCTGCAACGATTTAACCTTCCACGGCCGGTAATGGCCACCATGGGAGTTGCCGTAATAGGTGTTGCGAGTACTTTAATAATTACTTTGTTTTGGAAAATTAGTGCCCATATGATGGGCATAGCTGGAATAACCGGAGTGGTGTTAGCCTTATCACAGTTGCTCGTTCCCGCACCATTGGTTCTTATTCTCCTACTTTTTATACTTACTGGAATGGTAGGAACCGCACGCCTAATACAAAATTCGCACAACCTCCGTCAAATACTTGTGGGTTGGGTTTTGGGATTTAGTATTTCGTATGTTTCCATGTTTTATTTGGTCGACTTAACGATTTAAAAAGGAACCAAGGAAATAGCGATGGACACTTGTTTCATTTCAGGACCTCTTCCAGGAACAAAAAACTCTGTAAGGGAAAAGAATGTCGTAAAATTCACCTTCCCATAACCCGCTCTAGCTACCAGTCCAAATCGTACCGTATTCATATCCGGGAAATAGTACGTTTTGTATTTGACATTATTTTTATCCACCAATTTATCGTGGGTATCAAATAAGTACCCCAATTTAGCCCCTACCGAAAATTTCCATCGGTATCCTAAATCATCCAATTTTGATCTATATCTAAACTCCACAGGAACCTCCACCCATGAGGTACTTACTTTGTTATGTTCATAGGCTTTATCCGTACGTAACCAATTTGAATACAACGAAGATGCATTTGTATCTCTTCTAATTTGACTATCCGAATAATAACTTTGTGTACTAAAGCCAATTCCTATGGCTCCACTAAATCCACTTTGTCCAAAAAGTTTATCATAAAACAACTGAATATTCAGTCCATTGTTATACCACTCATAGTTTGTGAAATTTGGACGACTCGTAAAAGTTTCATATCCAAAATCAATCAACATATGATCTTGATGTTTATTTCTTGCTTCCTTTTTTTCACCTTCCTGCGCTAGGGCAGTAGATAAGGACATAACAAACACAGCAAATACAACAAAAACTTGTTTCATGATTAGAATTTAAGTGGGCAAAAGTACCCATTTCAACTTAGCACAGCAAGTCTAAACAATTAATTGAAACCGATCACGTCACTAATTATCACTCTCATTTATCCTTAACTTCTTTTATAGAATTTTAAGTAATTGTGCTTAAAAATTCATGACTAGAATTCCCTTATCAGACAACTTCCCTTCGATCATGTACGTCTAGAACTGAAAGGGCCAAAAAATATTTCAACTTTCGAAAACTAAACCTTAATTTGCCCTCCAGAAAAATCATATCATATGAGAAAAATCTTTCTTTCGGTCGTTTTATCAACCCTTTCATTTCTAGGCATTTCACAAACGGAGACCTTCAAATACGCTCATTCTAACGAAACAAAAGTGACTCAAAATCAAATTCCGTTAACAGATCCTTGGGCCGGAGGTTTAAATAACCCCCAATTCAATAAAATGGATGTGAATTTAGACGGGAAAATGGATATTGTCATCTTTGACCGTGACGGTCAAACCATTAAAGTATTTCTAAAAGATTCGGTTATTGGTTCGGAAAACTACTATTACAGTCATGAATCCGGAAAATATTTCCCAAATGATGTAAATGATTACCTGTTATTGAGAGATTATAACAATGATGGCAAACAAGACATTTTCACTAACAACACCCCCTATTTCAACCATGGAAATGGGATGAAGGTGTACAAAAACGTAAGTGACACCATTTTAAAATTCGAACTCATTACAGCTATGTTACCCGCCATGTATGGGTCTAACCTAAGTACGGTGTACAGCTTAGCCTTCGATTACCCTTCCATTGACGATATAGATGGTGATGGAGATCTAGATATCGTAGCTGCAGCAAGTTTCTTTCTTAGCTTTCAATATTACGAAAACGTTTCATCCACTCATGATTCATTAGAATTCGTTTATCGAGAGGCGTGTTGGGGACAGTTTTTTCAAAGCACAGACGATTCTGTTCATTTAAATAGTACATGTAAAGGAGGTCACTCTAGCGGAAGTCCAAATAGGCACACTGGATCATCCATTACTACCTTGGATCTAAATGGAGATGGGATAAAGGAAGCTTTATTGGGTGATCCTGATCGTCAAAATATGATTATGGTCACAAATGGAGGCACTCCTACTGCCGCACATATGAATAACGTAAACTACCAATATCCAGGACCTACCAGTAATTCCATTAACCTAAGTAGTTTTAATATTGCTTTTCATTTAGATGTAAATGAAGACTCCCGAAGAGATCTAATTATTGCGCCAAACCAATATCAAGGTAGTTCAGACACGGGTGCTGTATGGTATTACAAGAACTTTGGTGCGGACGACAATCCAAACTTTCAGTTAATAAGTACAGGTTTCTTAGGTGAGAACCAAATTGATGTGGGAACTAGAGCGCTTCCAACTTTTGGTGACATTTCAGGTGATAGTATCCCTGATTTACTCATTGGAAACACGGGTTATTTTCAAAGTTATGACCCCGCCATTTTTCAAACTTCCTATAAATCTCAAATCAGTTACTACAAGAATGTTGGAACCAAAAATTTCCCCGAATTTGCACTACAAACTATTGATCTTTTAAATCAAGATACTACTGAAATAGTACGCGTATCTCCGACACTTGGAGATATAGATGGAGATGGAGATATGGATCTGCTCTTTGGTGAGACAAATGGAAATATTCATTATTACAAAAACATAGCCTCCATTGGTGATGAGGCCATTTTCGTATTCCAAACCGACCACTTTATGGGGCAAAATTTCGGTCCTAATTGCAGTCCTTTATTGTACGATATTGATAAAGATAATAAGCTTGATTTATTGGTAGGTCAAAAAAATGGCCATGTAAAATTGTATATGAATCAAGGCACGGTTTCAAACCCAATTTTCACCGCTACTATTACCGATACCCTAGGTGGTGTTTACCATTACAAACCCGGATTTGATAATAGTATGGTGCCCAGTATTGGTGATTTAAAAGGGGATTCAAATACCATATTTATGGTAGGGAATGCGGATGGTTTACTTTTATTTTATGAAGGAATTGACGCAGATTATTTAGGCGCATACACCGAAGTAGATCGTATAAAAGTATCTAACAATCCAATTGCTCCAGCGGTAGTTAACATTAATCACAGTGATAGTTTAGAGCTCTTTGTAGGAGAACAACAAGGCGGCATATTGGCCTTTCAAATGGACTCTAATATGTTTGTTCCAGACGACACCACTAGCATTTTCAAGCTCCAAATGAATACCAAGTCTTTACAAATTTATCCCAATCCTTCGGATGGAAATTTCACGTTTAGAATGAACTCAGATTTGGGTCTGGGAACTATTAATATTTATGATCTGACAGGTAAAAACGTGTATAAAACATCCGTTTCCGTATCTAGCAAAAACCAAGAATTTCAAGTTAGTCCAACTGGAATATTACCCGGAATTTACTTAGTAACGGTATCCATGAAGGATACTATTTACAGACGAAAAATAATTATTCAATAAATGTAAAAGTTTTACTTCTTGTATTCACCAAATTAATTTCTTTGTGCTTACATGAAAAATCAGTGGTATTTTATTATTAATCCGCATTCAGGAAAGGGAGAAGGTTTCCAATTATGGAAAACACTTCTTCCTATTTTAAAAGCGTCAGATGTATTATTTTCCTTTGGATTTTCAGAATACCATACCCACACCATAGAATTGGTTGAGACGCAATATCAAAAGGGTATTCGTCAATTTATTGGTTTAGGAGGTGATGGAACTATTAATGAAATAGTGAATGGGATATTTCGATCCCAACAATTTTCATTAAGTACCCCATGTACTCTAGGACTATTCCCTATAGGTACCGGCAATGATTGGATAAAAAACCATCAGGCGTTAACCCTTGAAAATTGTATTGAAAGGCTTTCCACACCCCACAGAGCCTTTCATGATGTCGGTCTTGTCTCACTCCCCAATGGTCATACGCCTCATTATTTTATTAATGTGGCTGGCGGAGGTTTGGATGGACATGTAGCGCAAGAAATAGAAAACTTGGTTCAAAACGGAAAACGAAATTCCTTTTCCTATCTAAAAGGAACCCTCCTAGCATTGTTCAAATACCATGCCCCAATGGGTACAATCACCATTGATAATCAAGAGCAGTTTAAGGGGGAAATACTACTCACGGCAGCTTCTATTGGTAAGTACTTTGGCAGTGGTATGCTCATAAGTCCCAAAGCTCTATTTGACAATGGCATCCTTGATATTACCCTAGTGAAGGATGATTCGAATTGGATCATTCTCCCTCATTTAGGAAAACTTTTTAATGGCAAAATTGAAGCTGCACCTTTTGTAGAAAAGTTTCATTCCAAATCCGTAACGGTCACTTCCAATTCAAAAATGCCAGTACAAGCAGATGGTGAAAACTTGGGATTACACTATACTTTTACCTTCTCTGTTTTAAAACATGCCATATTTGTTTTACAGTAACCACGATCGGCTAACTAATTGTAATTTTGCGGCCTTAAATTCTCCAAGAACATGAACTATCTATCCATTGAAAATCTCTCAAAAATGTATGGTGAAAAGGTGCTATTTAGCGATCTCACCTTTGGCCTGGATAAAGGAGATAAAGTAGGACTTATTGCTCGAAACGGTAGTGGTAAAACCACCCTCTTAAAAATTTTAGCAGGCCAAGAGGTACCCGATAGCGGTAGTGTTGTTTTCCGTAAAGACATCAAGGTAGGGCTTTTGATGCAGGACGTTGTATTTGAGTCTCATTTAACCGTACTCGATGCCGTTTTTTCATCCGATTCAGAGTTATTTAGAGTCGTGAAAAATTACGAATTAGCCGTTCTTGAAGAAGACCAGGATAAACTGACGGACCTTTATGATAGCATGGAACGTTTAAATGCTTGGAATTTAGAAAATCAAGTAAAAGAAATTTTAGGTAAATTAGGTCTAGACCGGCTTGATGCCAAGGTAGGAACCCTTTCAGGAGGTCAACAAAAAAGAATTGCACTTGCCAAGGAGTTAATTGAAAACCCGGATCTCATCATATTGGATGAGCCTACCAATCACCTGGATATTGAGATGATTTCCTGGTTAGAAGGCTATTTATCATCTAGTAATACTACCCTATTCATGGTCACCCATGATCGTTACTTTTTGGATGCGGTTACCAACAAAATTTTGGAAATTGACAATGGTAATATGTTTTTTTACAAAGGCAATTACAGCTATTTTTTAGAGAAAAGAGCGGAACGTCACGTAAATATTATTTCTCAAAAACAAAAAGCAGAAGGGCTATTAAAGAAGGAATTGGAGTGGTTTAGAAGACAACCCAAAGCAAGAACCACGAAGTCGAAGGCAAGAATTGACGGAATTGATGATATCAAAAAAGCCGCCTCGGTGGTCACCAAAATTGAGAAAGCCCAAATCACCACTCAAATGGAACGATTGGGGAGTAAGATTTTGGAATTTCATAATGCCTCAAAAACTTACGGAGACAAAGTTCTTTTTGAAAACTTCAACTACAAATTTGGAAGAAACGATTTTGTGGGATTAGTAGGCAGAAATGGTAGTGGAAAATCCACATTAATCAATATGATGTTGGGTAATTTACAACCAGATACGGGTAAAGTAGTGGTAGGTGAAACCGTTAAATTTTCACTCTATTCGCAAGATGGACTTCAAGGAGGCATGGATCAACGTGTTATTGAGGTGGTCAAAAAAGTAGCCGAAGTATTTCCTTTGAAAGGAGGTAAAAGTATTACTGCCGCTCAAATGTTAGAGCGGTTTTTATTTCCTAGAGACACCCATTTTTTACGTGTGGATCAATTAAGTGGAGGCGAACGGAAACGACTTCACCTCGTTCAAGTATTAATGAGAAATCCGAACTTCTTAATCTTGGATGAACCGACCAATGATTTAGATATTTTAACCATTAATGTATTGGAAGAATTCCTTCTATCCTTTCCAGGTTGTTTGGTTATTGCGAGTCATGATCGTTTTTTCTTAGATAGAATTGTTAAACATGTGTTTTCTTTAGATTACGCAAAGGAAATCAAAGACTTCCCTGGGAATTACACCCAGTATGAGGAGTGGAAAGCGATTCAAAAGCAGGAAGAAAAGAAAGCTAAGGTAAAAGAGGACCAGGAAAAGACTAAAACGGATAAAAAGAAAACAAAACTATCCTTTAATGAACAACGGGAGTTTAACCAAATAGAAAAGGAAATGCCTGAGTTGGAGGAACAAAAAGTCAAACTTTCGGAAGAACTAACTTTAGCCAGTGATAACCACGAAAAGGTTATTGAAATTTCGGCCCAATTGACCGAAATTGTAGATAAGCTTGACGAAATGGAATTACGGTGGCTAGAACTTTCTGAATACGTTTAAGCGTAATACTTAGAGGAGAAGAACGATTTAACGATCAAGTTTAGTTTCTTCTTTAGAGAACTGAATATACTGATTTAAAAAAGCATCGGACTTCCCGTCCTTATTGACTCCACCTTGAGTAGGCTCCTCAAATTGGCCATCCTTCAAATCAAGAGTCATCCAAAATGATTGGTATGGAACCTGATGAAAACCGGACCCAATTTTATTTAACATCGGACGTCTAAGTAGCATATTTCCATTTTCTTCTCCTCTAAAAACCAGGACGTTTTTACGGGGATGAAAATCCGGAGAAAATAAATCGTTCAATTCTTTAGAATAAACATCTACTCTTTGATATACTGGAATCCATGTATTCCAATTAAGTCCATTATCTTCATGAATACTTAAGGCAACGAAATCGCTAGAATACATAATTCCAGCCTTCGATTTATTTAAACCTTCACCAGAAATAATAACCAAGGTGTTCCCTCGGGGTAAAGTCCGAACGCCAACAATCTTATGCTTGAAATTTATTTTCAATTCTTCGGGTGAAAAATCTTCGACATGTTCCATTTGAGTTTTCTCAAAACCAGCAAAGATGATTTTTTGAATATGCGTTACCTTCTCCTTATCCACATTGTATTTCACTATATTTAATCCCTCAATAGGTTCATCAAGATTCTCTTTTCTAAAAGGATAACCTACAATAGTAAAATTTCCATCTACCATATTTCCAAAATCACATTCGCTAAAAAACAGTCCCTTCTTCGAGATAATGGTTTTTTTACCCTCCAAATCATTATCCTTGAGCCTAACCACGCTAGTGACCCAACTATTTGGGTCATTAAAATTGACTTGTTCATTAACCACAATAACCCCCCCTTCAAATCGATCCAAATAGGTTTCAAAAAGCACCGATTTCCCTTCCAAAATATTATTGGATCGGAAAGAAAATTTACTATCCTGCAATACCTTTCCATTCGGTGCTACTACCAATAAATGCCCTTCTAGCTTATTCGATTCTTTTACCGATTTAATAAATGACAATCCAATTCTATCCATTGTGGTAGCAACAGTAAAGGAAACTTGGTGAATCGACTCTAGTGGTTTTAATGTTACCTCATAAAACAATTGCCCTTTTACCTTAGACTCATCACCTTCCCCCACATTACTCCAATAGAACGAATAGCCCTTTGCACTTTTTAATTTCCCCAATACAACCAATCCTCCATCGGTCATTAATACACCTGAAATCTCAATTCTTCTACCATCTTCATTAAATAAACTAATTTTTTCAGAGACCAAATACCGTTTTGCTTCTTGAGAATAAACCCCTAGATCCAAATCTCCATTTTGAATATCCCCGACATAAACGAGTCCCTCATTCGTTCCCAATACGGAAGAATTTAAAACCACTTCAGAGCTTAGGGTACTACTGGAAACCACCTCCAATCTTTGGCCAAACCCCGTTAATACAGAAATCATAAATACACCTAGAAACATCCAATTCTTCATCATTCAGTTTTATTTTACTTGAGTATTAGTCACAAAGCAAACCATTTTTTTAAACTATCCTTCATAAATTCAAGGTATTTTGAATTCCCTAACAAATAGCCGTTACCCGTTGTTATGACTTACCTTACCCAAAATTCTTTTTCACTAAATCTTAAAAATGGAGAATATCAGAAAATACTTTGAACAATTTGTCGACCTAAATGATTATTTATGGGCCCTTTTTACGGACAAGCTTGAATACAAAGAGTATGGAAAGGGAGAGTCCATTTTAAAACAAGGTGAAATTGAAAATTATGTAAATATATTAGAATCTGGTGCGGTGCGTCTTTTTGTACCCCACTCGGATAACGACATCACTTTTGGGTTTGCCTTTCAAGGACACTTTTTTAGTGCGTATGATTCCTTTGTTTACCGTAGTCCATGCGCCTATGAAATTGAAACATTAACCGAGGTTAAGCTTTGGCGGCTATCTCACCATGACCTAAACAACCTATTTGAGAACATAAGTGAAGGCAATTCCATCGGTCGAAAAATGGCCGAACAATTCTTCGTTGGGAAAATGAAGAGAGAGCTCAGTTTACTCACTAAAACTGCGGAACAACGGTATTATAGCTTATTCAAATACCAACCCAAATTGATTAAGGAAATACCTCTAAAATACATTGCATCTTATATTGGAATTACCCCACAGGCACTTAGTCGAATTAGGTCACGCGTTAGTTAACCTTCATTAAGCGATTTTACGTGGATACCGTTTCACCTTTGGAGGGCACCAATTAAGCTAAACAAGATGGAAATTTTTAAAGAGTATTTCAAAGATGTTAAAGAGTTTGACACCACGCTTTTTGAAGCGTTTACCCAAAAATTAAAAAGAGTCGTATATCCTAAAAAAACCACCCTATTGGAAGTCGGTGAGATCGAGAATCACATCTGGTTTATTGAATCCGGAGATATTCGCTTTGTCATCCCTACATTTGAGGAAGATTTAACTTTTGGATTTGCTTTTGAAAATGAGTTTTTTAGTGCCTATGATTCCTACATCACAAAAACTCCGTGCGGGTATCAATTAAGAACAATTTCGGAAACCGTCATTTATAAAATTCATCGAGATGATTTAAACGAATTGTACCGTACGTATCCAAATGGAGAGTACATTGGTCGTAAAATGGCTGAAGCATCGTTTATTAGAAAAAAGAAGCGCGAAATGTCCTTACTTTTACAGAGTGCCGAAGAACGCTATTTGGAATTGTTTTCTTCAAAACCTGCCATTATTAAAACGATGCCGCTAAAATATGTGGCTTCTTTTATAGGCGTAACCCCCCAAGCTTTAAGTAGAATTAGAGCACGGATTGTGGCTTAATCAAGCTGTAAACCAATCGTTAAAGAGAAAGAAATAATTGAAATTATATTCCTCCACCACACAAAAAATTTAAAATGAGTTGTGCTTTTAAGAAATTCCGCAAACCTACTTTCAATAGTCTTGTTTGGTTGATGCTTTTCGCTGTGATTAATTTAAATAGTGGATGTTCTTATCAATACAAAATAGTGGAACGACCCATAACCCCTAAAAACATTGGTAAGATAATAAACCCCAACCTATTTCTTATTCTCCATTACCATAACGAGACCTATCATCTAATTAATCCGGAGATTTTATCGAAGCAGGAAAGTATTGTTGGAATTATTGAATATCTCCCGGAAAACAGAAAAATATACAGGGTTTCTCAATCTGGAGTAAAAAACACATATTCCAAATCTTCCGGATTTATGATGCCCTATAAGGAAGTGCATATTTATATAAACGAGCCTATAATTGATAACGTTACCCATATCACTATTCCCTTTGATCAAATTTTAAAACTCGATCATTATAAAGGTGCAAATTCTGGCAAAACTACGGCTGGATTTGTGGGTGTTGCGATAGGTGCAGGCCTGGTTTTTGTCGCTGTTTTTATTAGTAGGTTTTAGGATAGGTACTAAAAAATACAATACTAACATTTTGCCATTTTTTTCCTTAACCCGAGTTCCTGGTGTAAAACAAACAAATAGGGGAGTTTTGACTAAACCAAAACACCATGATGCCGTTAATAAAACGAGTACTATTTTCGTTTATTACCCTCTATTTTTTAGGATCTTGTACCGTACAAAAACGAAGATATAATTCCGGGTATTACATTACTTGGCTCCATTCCCACAACCTCCGTCTTCAAAAAAGGAAAGCTGATAGTGATCCGTGCAGAGGCCGGAATGTTGGGCTTCCTTTTTTTAGCTTTTGGCATGTTCCTTATTGTCTTTGGACTTAAATTACTTAAAACCGCCTTAGACTTGTTTATTGCTAAAAGAAACGATCTAAAACGAAATACTAATTTAAATCAATCATCCACTATCAATTCATCAGATAGCCAGAAATAATCTAGGCTTTTCAATCCTGTTTATTTACCCATTTGTTCTAAAACAAAACTGGAAATAGTAGTCGCAGTTTTTTGCAATACACCCCATTTGAATTTATTTCCTTGATGCATGGTGCTTTTCTTAACCCGAGTTCATGGTGTAAAACAAACAAATAGGGGAGTTTTGAATAAACCAAAACACCATGAAACAGTTAATAAAATTAGTGCTATTTTCGTTTATTACCCTCTATTTTTTAGGATCTTGTACCGTACAAAAACGAAGATATAATTCCGGGTATCATATTACTTGGCACCATAAAAACAAATCCAATTTCGCTCATAATAGCCCCAACCCAAACCTATCCACTCATCGTACAAAAACTCATCGTAAGTCTATTAAAACATCCCAATTGATAGAAAAAATAAACTTAAACGCTTTCACTAAAAATTTCCCTACTACACAGTTCACCATTGCAAATGAACCCGATAGAAAAAAAACCTCTGTGGATAACAGGGATATAGAAATGGATCTGGGCTTGTCGTATCACCAACCAACATTAGACACTCAGGAAGTACTTACCCCATGGGAGAGTGATCATAACTATTACGTAAATAAACATGGAAAAAAGGTAAAGTACCACCGTACGCTTCGTTTAACTTTAATTATCGGAGGAGTAATACTCCTTTTATTAGGAGTAGTATTAGCGACCCTCATTTTAATACCCTTGGGCCTATCAGTTCTCATGACAGGGTTATTTCTGCGACATCCCAAAAAAGGGAACCATAATTTAACCTCCAAGCAACAGAAAAAGGCAAAAACCGATAGAAGGGTCATCGCAGTTATATTGACGATAATAGGTCTTGGTATATTATTTCTATTAGGGATTATCATTTTAATTTCATTGTTTTTTATGTTCTAAAAAGCACCAATAAAATATATTTATGTATGCCTCCCTTTTTATTTCCTATTACCAAAGCGTCTATGAGGTCCATATAATCTATCTTTAATAGTTCGGCTTTTCATGTTAATCACATCAAAATGAGATCATTTAAAGATTTTTCAAGCTTATCACTCTTTCGGTTTTTTTTTTGAAAACAACTGGTAGTTTTCTGATTGTTGCCATAATTTTTAGTTAGTGCACCCTAGAAAAACGAAGATATAATTCCGGGTATCCTATTACTTGGCACCCGCATAAAAGTTCAAAGTTAGCCACCAAAAAAACCAAAACCACAAAACACTTGCCCCAAGTTGCAGCTATTAAAGCCATTGAATTTCCTCCTCTGGAGGAGAAAATAAACTTCCATAAATTTTCACTGCGGTACCCTAGCTCTCAATTTCCCAATGCGCATGAAATAAAATCAAGTAAAATACCCAAAGCGTATTTTACAACGGCCTTGGATATACCGTACCACCAACCCAGCTTGGACACACAGGCCATATTAACCCAAGCAAAAATAGATAAAAACTATTTTATCGATAAAAACGGGAAGAAGAAAAGGTACCGGAAAAAATTACGAAATACCCTCATCATAAGTGGCGCTATTCTTTCTTTATTTTATATGGGAATCCCAGTACTACTAACAGGATTACTTCTTCCTCATCCAAACCGTAAATCAAAAGTTGTATATCCCTACCAGGATATTAAAATGACTAAAAAAGACAAAGGATTCCTTGGCATAGCCCTCCGTGTTTTAATCATTCTTCTCCTTATTTTCTCATTTTTTGCGCTAATGGCATTGATCCTCTCCGGGTTTTAACAGACCTGTGCTCCTCAAAACAGCTCTATTTAGAATGATTCTAAATTAAATTCAGGATTCGTTAAGTACAGTCATAAAACTGTCTGAAATTACGAATTGACTACATTTGCGGAATATATTTTTAAACTAAAATGTTTTCAAAATGAGTCCTCTTAAAGGTTTTTTTAATTCGTCAGTCGCACGAAAATTTTGGATGGCAATTACCGGGTTATTCCTAGTTACCTTCCTATTAGTTCACTTGGCTGTCAACCTAGTGATGTTTGCGGGTCAAGACGCATTCAATTTGGCTACCCACTTTATGGCAACCAATCCATTAATTCAAGTCATGCAGTACGTTTTGGCAGCTGGATTTATTGTTCATATTTGGATGGGAATCAAATTAACGTTGCAAAACAGAGCGGCTCGTCCGATTAAATATGCGTACGAAAATGCAGCTGCAAGTTCTACTTGGGCTTCTAGAAACATGATTTATTCAGGAGGATTAGTTTTAGTTTTTCTAGTTATCCATATGCGTAACTTCTTTTACCATATGAAGTTTACAGAAAATGTAGGTACTTACAACTTAGATGGCGTGGTGATGCATAATGATTTTGAATTAGTGACGGGATTATTCGGTATCTGGTATTACGTTGTGATTTACGTTTTGGCATTTATTGCTCTAGGTCTTCATTTAAACCACGGATTCCAATCTGCCTTCCAATCTGCGGGATGGAAAAACAGCAATTGGAAAGGTTTAATGCAAACCATGGGAACTGCATTCAGTGCCATTATCGCGGTAGGGTTTTCAGCAATCGCTATCTATTTTTTCTTTAATCCAGCTCAATAATTAGACTATGTCAAAGTTAGATTCAAAAATTCCAGCAGGTCCAATTAAGGATAAATGGACCAATCATAAGAATAACATTAACCTGGTTAATCCAGCTAACAAAAGATTAATTGATGTAATCGTTGTAGGTACTGGTTTAGCAGGTGGTGCTGCAGCTGCTTCTTTAGCAGAGATGGGCTACAATGTAAAAGCATTTGCTTATCAAGATTCTCCTAGACGTGCGCATTCAATTGCGGCTCAAGGAGGTATTAACGCAGCAAAAAATTACCAAAATGATGGTGATTCAACGTACCGTCTTTTTTACGATACCGTAAAAGGGGGCGATTACCGTGCACGTGAAGCAAACGTGTATCGTTTAGCAGAGGTTTCGGCTTCTATTATCGATCAATGTGTTGCTCAAGGAGTTCCTTTTGCACGTGATTATGGAGGTCTTTTAGATAACCGTTCTTTTGGTGGTGTATTGGTATCTCGTACCTTTTACGCTAAAGGTCAAACCGGTCAGCAACTTTTATTAGGTGCTTATTCTGCGATGAACCGTCAAATTGCAAAAGGTAAAATTGCCATGTACAATCGTCATGAAATGTTAGACGTTGTTTTAGTAGATGGAAAAGCAAGAGGAATTATTGCCCGTGATTTGATCACTGGTAAAATTGAACGTCATTCGGCTCACGCTGTTGTTATTGCTACTGGAGGTTACGGAAATGTATTTTTCTTATCTACCAATGCCATGGGTTCTAACGTAACTGCAGCTTGGAAGATTCATAAAAAGGGAGCTTATTTTGCGAACCCTTGTTACACACAAATTCATCCTACCTGTATTCCTAGATCTGGAGATCACCAATCGAAGTTAACTTTGATGTCGGAATCGCTACGTAACGATGGTAGAATTTGGGTTCCTAAGCATATGAAAGATGTGGAGGCTATCCGTAAAGGAACTTTAAAACCTACGCAACTTGCGGAAGGGGATAGAGATTATTACTTAGAAAGAAGGTATCCTGCCTTTGGTAACTTGGTACCTCGTGATGTAGCTTCAAGAGCAGCGAAAGAACGTTGTGATGCGGGTTACGGTGTGAATGCAACCGGAGAAGCGGTGTATTTAGATTTTGCAGCGGCATACGTTCGTTATGGAAAAGAGAAAGCGCATATTACAGGACTTCACAATCCATCGGATGAGAAAATATTAGAATTAGGTAGAGCAGTTATCGAATCAAAATACGGTAACCTTTTCCAAATGTATGAGAAGATTGTAGACGAGAATCCATACATGACCCCCATGATGATTTACCCAGCGGTACATTACACCATGGGTGGTATTTGGGTGGATTACAACTTACAAACAACTATTCCTGGTTGTTACGCGGCTGGAGAGGCTAACTTCTCTGATCATGGAGCAAACAGATTGGGAGCTTCTGCATTGATGCAAGGTTTAGCGGATGGTTATTTCGTTTTACCATACACTATTGGTGATTATTTAGCGAATGAAATTCGTACTGGAGCTATCCCAACCGATTCTCCAGAATTTGATGCTGCGGAGAAAAATGTTACGGATACCATCACTAAAATGATGAACATTAAAGGAACTAAATCTGTGGATCATTTCCACAAACGTTTAGGAAAAATAATGTGGAACAACGTAGGTATGGCTCGTAACATAAAAGGGTTGAAAGAAGCCATGGCTGAGATCCAACAAATTCGTAAAGAATTTTGGAGTGATCTTAGAATCCCTGGTACCGCAAATAGCATGAACGCAGAATTAGAAAAAGCAGGAAGAGTGGCTGATTTCTTAGAGTTAGGTGAGTTGTTTGCAAAAGATGCTTTAGATCGTAATGAGTCATGTGGAGGTCACTTCCGTGAAGAGTCTCAAACCGAAGAAGGGGAGGCACTACGTAATGATAACGATTACGCATATGTTTCTGCATGGGAATATAAAGGGGAGCCAGCGGATGCAATTCTTCATAAAGAAGAGTTGACTTTCAATGATATCGAATTAAAACAAAGAAGTTATAAATAAGCCTCTCTAGAGGATAAAATCATAGATTATGTCAAGCAATAACGATATGAACTTATTACTGAAAATTTGGCGTCAACCAGATGCACAAACGAAAGGTGAGTTAGTAGATTACAATGTTACTGGTATTTCACCTGACTCTTCTTTTCTAGAGATGTTGGATGTATTGAACGAACAGTTAGTCACCAAAGGAGAAGATCCTGTGGTATTTGATCATGATTGCCGAGAAGGTATTTGTGGCATGTGTTCTTTATTCATTAACGGTGAAGCACATGGACCTGGTAAATCAATTACTACCTGTCAATTACACATGCGTTCGTTTAAGGATGGAGACACTATTTACATAGAGCCATTTAGAGCTACTGCAATGCCTGTAATTAAAGATTTAGTAGTAGATCGTACAAGCATGGAGAAGATCCAACAAGCGGGTGGATATGTGTCTATAAACACTTCCGGTAATACGCAAGACGCAAACGCACTTCCTATTCCAAAGGCAGATGCAGATGCGGCATTTGATGCAGCGACTTGTATTGGTTGTGGCGCATGTATCGCTACCTGTAAAAATGCTTCCGCTATGTTATTCCTTTCGGCTAAGGTTTCTCAGTTTGCTTTGTTACCCCAAGGTAAGGTTGAAGGCGCTGAACGTGTTAAAAATATGGTGAGAGTAATGGATGAAGAAGGTTTTGGTAACTGTACCAATACCGGAGCATGCGAAGTAGAATGTCCTAAAGGAATTTCTTTAGACAACATTGCAAGAATGAACAGAGAATACTTATCGGCTTCTTTAGCAGATTAAGGAATAGTATAAAATTGAGAAAGCCTGATTCGCAAGAGTCAGGCTTTTTTTATGTGAAATTTTTAGGTGAATTAAGACATTTCCCTTGGAAGCGCCCATTTCGGAACTGGTAAATCATATGTCATCACTAAATCTTCAAAGCTGTGTGTATCCATACGTCCGGTGAATTTTTGGTTATCTCCATAGTATTTCATCAATAAAGAATAATGGTGTTTTAACCCCTTCGTTGAATTTAAGGTGTCAAAATACCACATACCACTAAACTCCATCTTGACCTCCGACTCATCCTGAAATTGAATAATCAGATGCAACCTAACTCCCTCATAAACCAATAGTATCTTTTCAACCTTTTCCCAATAATATTTTAAATGCTCCTCCTTAGAACTTGCAATAGTCACCCCCTCCTGATCCATACTAAAATAACGAAAGGGGCGAAGAACTCTCCGGGATTCAATAAGGACTACAAAAACCAACATCACTCCTAGAAGGGCGCAAATTATTACCGGCCAGCCCATGGGTTTATCCAATTCTGTATCCATATAATTCCCTACATAAAGAACAAGAAAAATTCCTATCATCCAAATAGGGATTTGCAACAATCGAAAATACCCCCCAGGTTCCAGCTGTACTTTTATTTTATTCATCTATTCAAACCTTAATTCTCAGCCATCTATTTATCCATCTCCTTTGGGTGACAATTACTTTTAAAATCATCTAGCCACAGACTCCCCTTACCCACTTACATCGTGCTACGGTTTGTTTCCAATCCCTAGTAACTCCAAAACAACACACCTGCCTGCAAAATAGATAAAGTTTCACTTTTTATACTCACGTTAATCTCCGCTTCTTTAGTTGACTTAGTATATTAATGAAAACCCATCTGTTATCAACAGCTTAGGTTTTTTTGTGAAATGCACCCACTCAATTACCCATCCTACCACTTAACAACTCCCCATTCATAAAACCAACTTATTCCACCGTTTACACGTTTTCTCTTCAAACAAACAAAAAATTTATGAGAAATATATACATCTTAGCACTTAGTGTTCTGGGACTTACCAGTGTGTGCATTGCCCAGAAATCAAATTCTCTACGCATTTTGAATACTACAAATTACAACGAGACCATCCCACAAAAACCAGTCCAAGCGAATGGTATTCTACGTGCGACTCAAAACTGTACAGACACGGTAGATTACGCCCTTTACGTAGCTAGAGACTTTGGAGGACAAGTAACATCAGCAGCCTTAATTTTGGAGGATTCTACCAGTTCTATCAGTGGAACCGGAATTTTTTTCCCGGTACCAACGGGCCAATCGGTTACCATTAGTGGTATCGAGTTTTTAGCTTATGGACTTAAAGCGAATGGAAGCTCCTCACAGGCAATAATTAGTGTTTATGAAGCGGGTGCAGATTCTACCCCAACCGGTAATGCCATACAAACGCAAACGGTTAGTATCGATACAAACTCCTATACATACGGAGATATTTATCATGTCGTCACATTTAACCCTACCTTGGTAAATAGCTCTTTTGTAATCACTGTTGAAGCTGGATCTCCAACAGATTCCTTAATCCAGATTACGGGGGGTATAAATAGTGTTGGCGGTCGATTTGATGGATTCCCGACTAACATGGCGATTGGTGGCAATTGGATTAGACTAGCGAGTTCCAATATTTTAGGCATCCTGGTCCCGAGGATCCATCCCATAATATCTTATAACGCCAACAACTCAATTTCCGCAAACATTACACAATTCACGATGGCCAATGAGTTGGTTAACTTCACCACCACATCACCTACCATTGCCGAATCCTATTTGTCATATAGTGGAATGGGAACCCGAGGAAATGCAAATACCTCATCCATTGATTTTGGGGATGGAAACTCCGTGAAAGGCTCCCAGCAAAACCCTTCCCATACCTATGTGGATCCCTCACAAAACTACACGATCACCTTAACCGACACGATTATTCTGTATCAGTCGACCGGAAAATTATGCACGCTATCCGAAACTATATCCATCCTAAAAGCAGATCCAACTGGAATCAATGAAAGCGACAACGGAAAATTCTTTGCCTTTTCATCACCCGGCCAAATCACCATTGGAAACGGTACGGGCAGGGCGGTTCTATATACGAGTACAGGTCGGATTGTGAAGCAAGTAACTCTTTCGAATCCTATAGAAAGGGTAAATGTGGCGGAATTACCCCAAGGAGTTTACATTCTACAAGTGGGGAATAAGGTTGTGAAATTGACATTATAAGGAATGAAATAAAAAAATCCAATACTCCCGTATTGGATTTTTTTATGATCCATCTTATTTATTTTCTTGGGAATATTTATCCATATATTTTCGATACAACTGCTTTTGGGTATCATCCAGTACAATTGGGCGTCCTTGAATCCACGCATAGGTAATGCTACTTGATTTCATATCCAGTACATCCCCTTCAGAAATAATGAAAGTAGCCTGTTTACCGGCTTCTAAAGAACCCAACAGATTATCAATTCCTAAAATTTTGGCCGCATTTAGAGTTATCGACTTTAATGCCGCTTCCTTTTCCATCCCATAACCCACAGTTTCGCCTGCTAAAAAGGGTAAGTTTCTAGCGTTCATGGCCTCCATATCACCTGCAGTTCCTAAACAAAACAACACCCCTGCATTCTGTAAAATAGCAGGTAATTTATAGGGATATCTTGGGTCCTCATCTTGACGCACGGGTAAAGAATGGACTCTTCTTAAAATGACACTAATATTGGCTTCCTTAATTTCATTTGCCAAAAGACCGGCATCGTAACCACCCACAATCACCACCTTTTTTATTCCTAATTTCTTCTTGAATTGAATCACCTGCATTATTTCTTTCGACATATTGCAATGAACGTATAAGGATGTGGTTCCTCTAAACAAAGAACGCATGCTTTCAAATTCTAAATTCACCTCTGCATTACCCGTTTGAGAATAAGATTTAGCCGATTGAAAATACTGCTCAATTTCCAAAATACGATCCTCGGTACGTTCCGTTTTTTTCATTCCTTGAGCTGCGTACCAAGGTCCGTTCTGCGTAAATCGTTTGGGCCAGTTTAAATGAAATCCATCCACCTTACGAATCGTAGCATCCTCGTAATTCCAAGCATCTAATTTCATCACGGAAGAAGCCCCCGAAATCACGCCTCCTCTGGGAACAACTTGTGTGGTTAAAACCCCGTTGTTCCGAACGGTGTGTACAATTTTAGATTCCGGATTATAGGCCACAGCAGTTCTCAAATGTGGATTAAATTTTCCGACATCATCAAAATCACGTGATTGCCGCAACGCATCAATTTCGGTAATACCCAAGGTATTATCGGTGTTAATGAATCCAGGATACACATGCTCCCCGTTCAAATAAATCACGGTATCATATTCGTTTACACTGACCCGTTTACGCATTTGGTCCTTCACAAAGGTGAACCGCCCATTTTGAAACGCAATCGCACTATTTTCAATTACTTCGCCAGTACCCAGATGGGCAACACCACCTAGAATCAATACCTTTTCTGGGTATTTTAAAACCGGACCTGGAACCTGTGCCATTACGGACATATGTATTCCAAACCCCAAAATGGTCACCACCCAAAGAGATCGGTAATTTTTCATTTTTAATTCGCTAAATATCTTCATGAGTCGCATCTTAATATTCACTTTCATCTTCGTAACTATCACAATGGTACAGATGCTGTTTATTATGTTTCACCTTACGAGTGGAAGCCCCCTTCTTTTTTGCCTTTACCATGGCTTGAATAATTCGTTGACGTTCTAATTGAATTAAATTTTGAAGTTGCATATCCTTCGATTCACTGTAATAAATGGCTCCATCAATCAATACCAGTACCGGATGTGCATATACCGTTAAGGGATTATCTGACCATAAAACCAAATCGGCATCTTTACCCACTGTAATACTCCCCACAGCATCTGCTATATGTAACATCTTGGCTGGATTAATGGTTACCATATTTAAAGCTTGTGTCTCGGTCATTCCACCGTACTTTATGGTCTTAGCAGCTTCCTGATTCAATCTCCTTCCCATTTCTGCATCATCGGAGTTTATAGCCGTTAAAACGCCTTGTTTAGTCAAAATAGAGGCGTTGTAAGGTATGGCATCATTCACTTCAAACTTATACGCCCACCAATCGGCAAAAGTGGAGGCATACGCGCCATGCTTTTTCATTTTATCCGCTACTTTGTACCCCTCCAAAATATGGGTGAATGTATTGATGCGGAAACCCATACTATCCGCCACATTCATCAACATGGTAATTTCAGATTGAATATAAGAATGGCATGTAATAAATCGTTTGTCTTCCAAAATTTCAACCAACGTTTCCAACTCCAAATCTCTTCGAGGGGCCGTCATGGTTTTTAATTCTTTTTTAGAAGCGCCATTAAATTTGGACCACTCCAGTTGATACACCTTAGCCCTATTGAACGCATCTACATATACTTGTTCCACTCCCATTCGAGTTTGCGGAAAACGAATACTATTTCTACGATCCGAATTGGATTGTTTTACGTTTTCACCCAAAGCGAACTTGATTGATTTTGCCTCCGAAGTTATTTTTAGTTGTTCCGGCCCAAGCCCCCATCTTAATTTTATGATTTGTGCTTGCCCACCAATAGGATTAGCCGAACCATGAAGTAACTGTACCGTGGTTACCCCACCCGCCAATTGTCGGTAAATATTAATATCATCCGGATTAATCACATCCCCAATTCTTACCTCCGCGGTATTGTTTTGCCCGCCTTCATTCACGCCTCGCTGGATGGCAATATGCGAATGTTCATCAATAATTCCCGGTGATAAATGCATCCCTGTTCCGTCAATCAATTCATATCCTGGATTAACAATAGTTTTTCCTACCCCTTCTATTTTACCATTGGAGATAGCTACCGAACCTTTAAAATTCCCGATTGAATCGCATGTCCAAATCATGACATTTTGGATAAAATAGTTTTTCGACTCCGGTACCAAAGTATCCCCAAAGGCCATATTTGGATAAAAGGTAAACCCCTCCATCTCTTTCAATTTCACGGTATCCCCGTAATTTTTATGCGAAATATTTTTCTGTTTTATGGCCGTCCATTCACTCCAATTCCCTAGGGCATCTTGGGCTTTTCCATCCATGATTTTACCCTTATAGTTTATCTTCCCCACCATTCGAATAGGCCCGGGTTTTTTAGCTGAACCTCTTTCAAAATGGATATTAACTAAATCATTTTCAACGGTAATTAAACCATCCTGAGGTTTCTCCTCGGTACCGCCAAGAGTAGATGTAATGGTATATCCCTTTTTACTTTCCACAATATTTAAACGATACAGCACTCCCCCGTAATTCATATTATAATTCCCAGAAGGATTCATGCTCATTGCATTGGTCAATACATTTCGTTCGCCAACGGTCCAATTTTCAAGTATTCTTCCTTTAGCCGCAAAAACATCTTTATCGCTAATAAAGAAATTTGCCCATTTACCCGCTTCCAAAGTTCCTAATTCCTCCTCCATTTGGATGTACTTAGCCGGCACCGAAGTTAATGAAGCCAAAGCCTCATTTACAGGAAGTCCATATTGAATAGCCAATCGTAAATTGACCCAAAACTCCTTTTCCGCCCGATAAGAACTAATTGAAAACGGCACCTCATTTTTATGCATTACCGCCAAATTAGTGGGGGCTAATTCCCAATGTTTCAAATCTGCTAGTGTTACATATTCCGCATCCAAAGGATCGCTCACATCAAATGGTTTCGGGAACCGAAGAGGTAGAATTAAACGAGATCCAGATTCCTTAATCAATTTCACTCTTTTGTATTCATCTCCACCACCCAGGGTAATAAAAGGGATATCAAACTCTACACCCAATTTCGCAGCTCTAAGAATGTATTGGTAGTTACCGCCATGTATAATTTGGGGTAATTCCTTATTCTTATCTATGGCTTCTAATGAATAATCAATAGACTTATCATCCGTGTTTTTATACCATTGTGCATCATACATCGCTTGTCTGTACAATGCGATAGCCCCCATTAATGACGTGGGATAAATTTGCGATGAATTTCCTTTACCAAAACCATAAAAAGCCGCTCCATTATTTTTTAAAACCGTATGGGCATTCATTTTATCCGATAAGGAAACAACTACCCCTGTTCCTTGCATAACGCCATTTACTTGATGGGTAAGAACCGTACCAAAACCCAATTTTCTCAAATCGGCCGCCCTTTTCGGATGGGGATGAAACATATCTCTCGCAGATGTTTGGGGATGAATAGCATCATTCCAATAGGTAGTTCCGTTATTGGTAGATACAAATTCTGGCCGAGCTGTTTTTTTCCTTTTCGGAACATCGGGCATTCCATAATTACTTGCCAGCTCAATAAACGAGGGATATATATATTTCCCTTGTAAATCAAATACCACCGCATTTACAGGGATCTCAATATTACGACCCGCAGCAACAATTTTGCCGTCTTGAATAAGTAAAATGCCATTTTCAACTTCCCTTTCGGAAGACACTACTATATGTGCATTTTTAAATGCATAAAGGGTGTGAATGGGAGAGTATACCCCATTCAAGGGCACCATGACTTGACCAAAAACCGGACTTACAAAAATGCCTAACAAACAGGCCATAAAAAGTTTAAACTGCATGTCCCAAATGTAACCAAATGCCCCAAGGGTGGATAGCCACTGATCATAATTTTTAAACAAAAAAGGCCTGTCTGAAACCAAACAAGCCTTTTTCATTTAATTGTTTTCGAGGTTAATGCTGAACGACAAACTTCTTTTGAATACGGTAACCATCATCGGAGAATAATTCCAAAATATAGTACCCATTAACCAGATGTTCTACCCCAATAGCAAAACCGTTTAATAAATCATCATTCACTCTTTCTTGAATTAAGGTTTGACCTGTGATGCTTATTACTTTAATGGAACAACTACTTAATTCACCTGAGGTTACTTTCACATTTACTTCTTGGTTTACGGGGTTGGGATAAACAGAGACCTTTATTGAAGGTGTTTCATCCACTAGGATTGGTAAGCCTTGTACCTCTTCATTTTTAATCTCACGCTTATTTGCAATAGGTGAGTTTGCCTTGTATGTATCTGAACAATAACCCTCTGATAAATCTTGGCTATTAATAATTGGATAAGTCTTTGGGTTACCGTAAAACCATTTTGATTTTAATTCTGTATTTTCAAGCAATGAAGCATCCGGATCCATAACAACTTCCATAGCCTCAATAATTAAATTATAACCTTCTGCTGGTCCCACATCTCCATTGATTAAAACATTCTCGGCTTTGATGTAAATGTTATTCCCGGAAGTATTCCATACAATATCATCATATGGATGTACAATACCATCTAATTCAAAGGTACCAGGTTTATAATTTGCCCAATTTCCTGTAAGTACATTATTACCTCCATTTTCTACAATAGTATTTGCGAAATTGCTTTCTTCGTTCAACTGATAAAGGTTATAGGTAAATACCTGAAAGGTATTTACCTGCTCATTGTTTGATCCTATTTGTTTAAAATAAAAATCACCGGCAATTTTAAAATCTACTTTTAATATGGAGTTCTCAATATTTTCATTATTTACAAACCCATGCGAACCAAAATTGCTAAGGGACATTAGATCTAACTGAAAAATTACATTTTTGATATCTTCTAAATTGTAAAAGCTAGAAACAAATTGAGATATTAAATACCCAGTTTCTTGATCCACATACCTATGATTCAATTTGAAATTTCCGTAATTCATAGGTAATTGATCATAAAAAGAGTCTTTCTCAAATGCATTACTCCTAGTTTCTATCACCACAGCCCCGTTAATTCTGGTTTTTTTAAGGTCAAAATCTAATGCTGGATTTAATGCGTATTTAATATCTTTTAATTGTAATACAATTCTGGGATAATAATATGGGTTCATATCTGGTTCAAAAGTACTTACATCAAATTTTGGCGTTTCCAATAAAGCAAACAAGCCTACCACCTGATTATATGCTGGGAAATTTTGTCCCGTAATTCCATTTGGAGATTTCATTGAACCAGGAACAATCAGAGAAACAGAAGTTTGATCTTTATTATCCGTAATGTAACCTTTAATTTTCCCTTCAGTAAAAGTAGCTACCGGCATTTGTGGTGGAGAAGGTTCTTTTTTTATTCCAAGCATCCCACTTATAAAATCTGACTCCTCAGCTAGAGCTTTTTTTGCGGAGGCTTCAATGGAATTAGCCCAATTGTTTGCTTGAGAAGTATCTTGTGGTAAAAGGATTTTACCATTAACCAATTTAATTTGATTGTTTAATAAAAAATCTCTCAAAACAGCCGTCTGCGGCACTACTAAACCCGCAATACCTCCAGCAACTCCATCTGTTAAAGCAGCTATTGCCTTTATTTTTAATTGGTTTTCAAAACTATTATAGTCTTCAAGGTCGTCATTATATTTGGTCAGAGCTGATTCATAAGAAGAAGATAAGCCACGCATGGTAGGATATAATACATTCCCAGATTCCAGTAAATTTCCTTCTTCATCATACATACTTTGAAAAAAATTCCAATATTCATCACCCATATTTGCAATGCCTTGTTCTAACTCAACGGTACGAAGCGTTAAATCTACACTCGACTCTGATGTATATTTAAAGTTCAAAAGCATACTACTTGCAAACTGGCATTGACATACATCATACCCTAGCTGAAATTCAGCTACATACCATTCATTAGGACCGTTTATTCTTTGTTTGCGTGCACCTTTAAGTTTTGTGATTTTAGTGGGTTGGTTTAACGGGCGGTCAATTCCCTCGGCATGACGAAAAATTCCAGAGATTATCCTCTTATTTACATTCTGATCAGGAAACTCAAGACTTACAGTAACATCTTGCCAATTGTTAGCATCATCGCCCCATGCGCTAAAAAACACCCGCATTAAACCCGTATATCGGTTATACAATACCACATAAGGCGAATTGTTAGCAGTTGGTTGCTCAGAATCGGTATTCCAATACATTGAAGGGTCTGATTTTTGATCAATCGGAGTTCCATTCGGTAAACTACCTATATTTAAATACAATAACTCCCAACCATCTTCCCAATGCCAATCTTTTTCATTGTCATTTAAAAAATGAATTCCCGGGTCTGGATGATAATATAGATACCCTGTTTCAGTATTACTATTAGAAAAAAACCAAGGCATTACGATGTCGTTTCCATTACGAAGAAACTACGAATTCCAGTTTTGCTCTTTAGGGATCACCACTTGATTTCCTGGATACCATGAAAAACCAGTATTAATATAACTACCTACATCATTCGGGTACCATGAACTCCATTCTTCATTTATTGGATTTTCTGGGTTTGTACTTATTTCACGTATAAGATTGCCGCAGCCATCTGTTTTTTCTTGGGCAAAAACACCGAAGGGATTACGTACAAAAATACCTAATATTATATAAATATTTTTCATATTGTTTTATTGAGTTAAACTGTTACGGGAGTTTTATTCCCCTAAATGTATGCCATAGGGTATCAGGCATCTTATTGTACTGATTGTCTCTTACTCTGTAATGCATATAAAGAGTCCCATCATTTAATACTTCTATTTCTCCTTCTGTATTTCCAGCAAAAACTCCATTTGCGTTTACACGAAAGGAACTACCATATTCATCAAATTGGTTTAAAAAGGGAGTAGCTTCGGAAACCGTATCTCCCAAATTATGAAAATTGACAGTCATCATAAATTGTTTCGTCCAATCATCTACAAACTCATTTACCAATTCACCACTGGTCATATCACACATGTATAAACCAAGTTCAAAACTATCCGTTTCATTATCTATTACTCCTCTAAAAGAGCCATAAGTACCCAATTCATCCCACCGTTTTATTAAATAAAAAGACTGGGCTACGGAATCGTATCCATCATCATCTGAAAAACAAAGGGTATCAGGTTCATAACGTATCACATGGCTAACGGTAATGGTAGCAGGTCTTGAAACAGACTCATATCTTCTACTAGGTGGGTTTTGGGTGTAAAAAACTTCTGAGCCTATATACCAAGTGTGTTGAAATTTTTTTGCACTTAAATCGGAAGACAAATCAATTTGAAAACCTCTAAAAATATCGTCTTCCCAACTTATATATTCACCATTGTGTAAAAAACCATCTGTCATTTTAAACTTGGCACTAGGTAACTCCGCACCGTAACAGGGATCAAAATTGACACATTCCGGATTAGACGGATCTGTACATGGACAAGGTTCTGGTTCCTCTTTTTTACAGGAGCCAATAGCTAATAAACTTATGGTTAATGCAATGGTAAAAAGTATATTAATATTGAATTTATTGATCATTTTGTAGTTGGTTAACTTGCTTTTGCATTTCAATGAGGTGTAAAGTTAACTCCTCAATCTTTTGTAACAAAATGGCATTCATTTCGGCTAGTTCAATACCGTCTTTGGTAACCTCCGCAGCAGATGGAACCCCTGGTAAATGACTGTTAGCATCAATGTATTCTTCGGTTTCCGTTAAAGACATCAACTCATAAGATTTTTCAAACACATAATCAGGCCAATTGCTATATGCATCTACTTTAACCGTTGTAGCTCTTACACCACCTGCAACGTA
>MAAC01009445.1_pt1 | contig 27068 bp, 18 predicted proteins | sample 1115981 | NCBI WGS metagenome assembly MAAC01 (sample SAMN04961126, study PRJNA320927) | seawater metagenome | isolation source: sample BD02T64 sea water enriched with oil for 64 days | place: USA:Gulf of Mexico | collected 2013-07-27
ACATTAAGGCAGGCTCTCGATGATTGCTATTTGTTTGGTGCAATCAGCGTATCATTGATCCTGCCTTTTCTTTTTATATTTCAGCGGCTTAGGCTTAAGTAAGTGCCATTCGGGTCAGAGCCCTTTTAGCGGATGGAGTACTGACAGCCAATACCGTCAACAAACACCGTGAGCGACTTCACCGGCTTTGGAACATAAAAGAGACACTACTCTGCAATAGCCGTTGATTTATCCTTATGCCTAAGCCTATTGATTAATCGATAACAGCGGAGACAATAAAAATGCAAAATTTTGCTGACAAAGTGGCCCGTTTTGCCAGGGCTGTCGAACAGCGCGATGGCCCGGCCTTCGCGGCCCTGTTCACCCCAGATGCCCTCTACCACGACGCCATTTATGGCGCGGTGCGCGGTCGCGAGGCGATAGAAAAAATGATGGTCGATGACTGGTATCGCGACGGTGACCGCTGGCTTTGGGATATGCACGAACCGGTGTGCGATGCCGAGCGGGGTTATGCGCGCTACGTCGCCAGCTTTACCTCGCTGAATCGTTTTAGCTGTGGCCAGCGGATTGTCGCGCGTGGCGTTGCCATGTTTGGTATTGAGGGGCAGTTGTTTAGTAGTTATCACGAAGTCGCCAATGGCACGCCGGCGCTGTGGGATTTGCAGGTGCGGGGCGAGCATCTCGAGCGCGTGGTGAAAGGGATTGCCGACGAACAGCGCGGGAGTACCGCTCTCGCAGCGCACTATGCCGGCACTGAGCCTTGAGCGAGATTAGCCAATTAGCCTGCTAATCACCCCCATTGGCCTTATTGGGCCTGTGGGTTTATGATTTGGTGCTGACTTGAGCCCAGTGCAATAACCGGGTTCGCCGAACCAGGATAATAATAGGGGCCTTAATAATATTTAGGCTGGGGTCTTGAGCCATATCATTCCGGCGGCGGCAGAGCTTGCATTACAGTGCTCTGCTGCCTTGCTACGGCGTGACGCTACCGCCCTGAGTCGATGAGCTGGAATGGTGGGCTCACTTAATTAAGCGGTATGGCGAGCAGGCTGGCTGAATAGCGCCGCTCGGCAACCACAGAATTTAGCAATTTATCGTTTTACCCAATGTGTTACAGACAATTTATTTTCAAACTCAACTATCTGGAGATTTCGGAGCTGGGCTTTGACCCGGAAGAATTGCGCGCCAAGTACAATCACGAGCGCGACAAGCGCATCCGCAAGGAGGGCTTTGGTCAATATAAGGCCGCCGCCGGCGCGCTGGAAGAGTACATGGTCGATCACTATGTCGACCCCGGATTTACCCGCGAACCCCTCACCGATGAAGTTGAAGTGGCGATTATTGGTGGCGGCTACGGTGGCCTGTTGGCCGGTGCGCGTCTGCGCGAGATCGGCGTGGAAAGCATTCGCATGATCGACAAGGCCGGTGACTTCGGTGGCACCTGGTACTGGAACCGCTACCCCGGTGCCCAGTGCGATATCGAAGCCTACGTGTATATGCCCCTGCTCGACGAACTGGACTACGTGCCCACCGAGCGCTATGCCCACGCCCCTGAATTGTTGGAGCACAGCCGTAACATCGCCAAGCATTATGACCTCTATAAGGACACCGTGTTTCAGACCGACGTCACCGAGATGAAATGGGATGAGAGCATCAGCCGTTGGATTATTCACACCAATCGTGGCGATGCCATGAAGGCCAAGTATGTCGCCATGGCCAATGGTCCGCTGACCCGACCCAAATTGCCCGGTATTCCCGGTGTGGAAAAATTTAAAGGCCATACCTTCCACACCAGCCGTTGGGACTATAACTACACCGGCGGTGGCCCCGATGGCGGCATGAGCAAGCTGGCGGGTAAGCGCGTCGGTATTATTGGCACCGGTGCTACGGCGGTGCAGTGCATTCCCCACCTCGGCGAAGATGCCGCGTCGCTGCACGTCTTTCAGCGTACGCCCAGTTCCGTTGATGCGCGTCATAACGCACCGACGAATCCCGAGTGGAAAGCCAAGCTGAAGCCCGGCTGGCATAAAAAGCGGGTTGAAAACTTTAACAACACTCTGGGTGGTGCCTATACCGATGACGATATGGTCGGTGATGGCTGGACCGATATCTTTCGCAACGTCGGCGGCATCGTCACTGGCGAGGTCGAGGATCTGACCGCGGAGCAAAAGGACGAGGTCTTTGAGCTGGGTGATTTCCAGAAGATGCAGGAAATTCGTGACCGTGCAGAAACCATTGTCGACGATCCCGCAACGGCGGAAAAGCTCAAGGCTTACTACCGCCAGTTCTGTAAGCGCCCGGGTTTTCATGATGACTACCTGCAAACCTTCAACCTGCCGAACGTAACGCTGGTTGACACCAATGGCCAGGGTGTCGATGAAATCACCGCAACGGGTGCCATTGTCGACGGCGTGGAATACGAGCTGGATTGCCTAATTTTCTCCACCGGCTTTGAAACCGGTTCTAGCTATACCAGGCAGTCGGGTTACGACCTGATCGGTCGCAATAAGGTCTCGCTGGCCGAGAAATGGGCCAACGGTTTGTCGACCTATCACGGTTTACAGACCCACAGTTTCCCCAATTGCTTCATCCTCGGTTTCACCCAAACCGGTGTCACGCCCAATGCCACCCACATGCTCGATGAGCAGGCCAGTCAAATGGCTTACATCCTCAAGCAGGCGCGGGCGAAAAAGGCCGAAACCGTTGAAGTTAGCCAGGCGGCGGAAGACGAGTGGTGTAATATTTGTGACAGCTACGGCGATAAAACCGAGCAGATGATGGCTCAGTGCACCCCCGGTTATTACAACAATGAAGGTGGTGGCGCCAATAAGAATGGCTTTATTTCGGGTCAGTACGGCGGTGGCGCCGTGAAGTTCTTCAAGATTCTTGAAGAGTGGCGTGAGGAAGGTAATCTACAAGGTGTCGACATCAAGTAGGGTTCTTGTAAGGCATAAGAGCTTGGCCGCTTAGGCCCTGTTCAACGCTTCGACCCCAGGCGTGCGATGTGGGTGTCGAAGCGTTGACAAGCGGCTGCAAGTGAGCGCGCTAAGCCCGGTATTATTGAATGATAAAAATGAAGCACGATTTTAAATTAGGCTGTGGCATAACAGCGGCAATGGATGCCAAAACTCTACTATGCGTATCCTCCAAGCTCAGCGCCTGCTTTGCCATCAGTCTCCATCTCAATCATTAACAATCATGGAACCTTTTTTCCAGTCAACGCGCGATGTGGCAACAGCCAAGGCGGCGGATAAAAGGGTTGCATAAAAAATTATAAATGTTGCATAGGAGCTAACGACCATGAGCGAAACAAAAACAGCAGCGGGCTGCGCCCTTACAAACCAGCGCAAATTTTCCGACTTCCCCGACTCCAGCCCGGTCGCCGAAAAGCTGGCCTCGGGAAAACTCGGTTTTGATCCCGATCAACTGCGCGCCAAATATGCCTTTGAGCGCGACAAGCGCATCCGCCCCGAGGGCCGTGGCCAGTATCAGGAAATGACCGGCAATCTCGATGTCTTCATCGATGATCCCTTTGTTAAGCAGAGCCTGGAGCGTGATGCGGTACAGCGCGATGTGGAAGTACTGATCGTCGGTGGCGGCTTCGGCGGCCTGCTCGGCGGTGCCCATCTACGCGAAGCCGGTGTCAAAGATATCTGCATTATTGAAAAGGGCGGCGACTTTGGCGGCACCTGGTACTGGAACCGCTACCCCGGTGCCCAGTGCGATGTCGAGTCCTACCTCTATTTGCCGCTGCTCGAAAAACTCGGCTATATGCCGAAAGAAAAATACTCCTTTGGCCCCGAAATCCTCGAGCACAGTCTGGCTATCGCCAAAAAATACAATCTCTACGATGGCGCCTTATTACAGACCGGCGTTACCGATATGAGCTGGGACGAGAGCATTCAGCGCTGGGTGGTGAAAACCGATCGCGGCGATGTGCTCAAGGCGCGCTTTATCTCCCTGGCGACCGGGATTTTGGCGAAGCCAAAATTACCTAAAATTGCCGGCATCACCGACTTTAAGGGCCATGTTTTCCATACCAGTCGTTGGGATTTCGATTACACCAAGGGCGACACCAAGGGCAATTTAACGGGCTTGAAAGACAAGCGCGTCGGTATTATTGGCACCGGCCCCACGGCTCTGCAGTGCATTCCCCACCTGGGTGCGGATTCGAAGGAACTCTTCGTTTTTCAGCGCACGCCATCGGCCATCGACGTGCGCGGCAATCACGCCACCAATCCGCGCTGGGTCGACTCCCTGCAGCCGGGCTGGCAGGCACGGCGCATGAAGAACTTCAACGTTATTACCAACGGCGGCTATCAGGAGGAAGACTTGGTCAACGATGGCTGGACCGACCTGTTCCGTGGTCTGGTAGGTGCCGAGGGCAAGTCTGAAGAACAGAAGAATATGACGGCGGAAGAAAAGGATGCGATCAAGGAAATTGCCCACTTTCAGAAGATGGAAGAAGTCCGTGCCCGCGTCGATGCCATCGTGGTCGACAAGGACACCGCCGAAAACCTGAAAGCCTATTATCGGCCCTTCTGTAAGCGCCCCTGCTTTCACGACGACTACCTGAAAACCTTTAACCGTCCCAGCGTTACCCTGGTCGATACCGACGGTAAGGGTGTCGAAGTGATTACCGAAAAGGGCGTGGTGATTGCCGGTGTTGAATACGAGCTCGACTGTTTAATTGTTGCCACTGGCTTTGAAACCGGCGAGGGCTTTACCTCCGCCTCGGGTTTTGAAATCAATGGTCGCGACGGTAGCAAGCTGAGCGAGAAGTGGGCCGATGGCCCGGCGACCATGCACGGCATGTTTAGCCACGGCTTCCCCAATTGCTTCTTTATGGGCTTGTTCCAGACCGGGTTAACCGTGAGTTTGCCCCATACCCTGAACGAGCAGGCGGAGCACATTGCCTACGTTGTCAATCAATGCAATGAGCGAGAGCTGGGTGCGGTCGAAGTCAGTGAAGAGCGCCAGAATGACTGGGGTGCGACGATCAGGAGCAAGGCCCATAACAACGAAGAGTTCTTCAACACCTGTACTCCCGGTTACTACAATAACGAGGGCAAGGGTGGCGTCAACGGCCACAACTTCCTCACCAACCAGTACGGGGGTGGACCGATAGAGTTCTTTGAAATCCTTAAAAACTGGCGTGAAGAGGATGAGCTGCAGGGGTTGAATGTGTCGTAGTCCGCGCATTTTGTCAGTCGCCTAATGTCAGGCGGTCAACGGGAATACGGTCAAGGTATTCCCGTTTTTTGTTGGGCGCAGGGTCGAGTATCTACTGTATCCTTGCCGCTGACTTTTATGACTGCGGACGCGTAACGCTATGACCGGCACCCTTTTTGTAGTGGCAACCCCCATCGGCAATACCGGCGATATGACACCGCGTGCGGTAGAGGTACTCCAGTCGGTGGACTTGATTGCTGCCGAGGACACCCGCCACAGCGCGCGTTTAATGAGCCACTGCCAAATCACCACGCCGCTGGTGGCCTATCACGACCACGGCAGCGAGGCCCAGGGCGAGCGCATTTTTGCGGCCTTGGACGCCGGCAAAAATGTCGCGCTGATATCCGATGCCGGCACACCGCTGGTGTCTGACCCGGGTTATCGTCTGGTGCGCAGCGCGCGTGAAAAGGCCTATAAGGTGATACCCCTGCCCGGTGCTTGCGCACTTATTACCGCCCTCAGTGCTGCGGGCTTGCCCAGTGATCGCTTTTGTTTTGAGGGTTTTTTGCCGGCCAAGCAAAGTCAGCGCCGCAAGGCCCTGGAGTTGCTGGCCACTGAAACTCGCACCCTGATTTTTTACGAGGCGCCCCATCGCATCGTCGCTACGATTGCAGATTTAATGGCGATTTTTGACGCCGAGCGCGAGGTGACCTTAGCCCGTGAATTGACGAAGACCTATGAGACCGTGATCAACGGCAATTTAAAAGAATTACTCGCGCAAATAACCAATGATTTAAACCAGCAAAAAGGCGAGATGGTTTTAGTAGTACGTGGTTTTGAGGGTGAAATAAAAAGTGCTAAAGAGCAGGAAGAAGAGCGGGTGCTAAAGCTTTTATTGGTAGATTTGCCCGTTAAACAAGCGGCGACTCTGGCGGCACAGATTTGTGGCGCCCAGCGCAATGCCCTGTATAAAAAAGCGCTAATTTTAAAAGATGGCGAATAAAAAATTCTGGCATAAGGCCTGTGAGCTAATGGAAAAACAAAGGGTGTTTATTCCTTTAAGGGGCGCTAGAGCGGCGGTTCACAGCAGGAGGGGCGCGGCGCTTAGTCGTAGAGGCTCTGGGCTAACAGGCCTCTTTCCGGTGATGTGGTGAATCTACGTTTTACAGCAGTGAGCGCTAAGCTAGATTAATCATTATTTAATTTTTTTATTGCTAATTAGTAATTTTTTTCACAATAGTGTTTCAAAGTGCTACACATTTTATTGGGCTTTCTGTAGCGGTTTAATTCTGTGGCTTTTTTGCGTTAGAATGCGCGGCTGTTTACGTAATGAAAATAATGAGGTGGTAAATGCTGCAGTTGTCGAAGACCGGGTCCGGTCGAATTCCCTTTAAATTAACAAAGAAAGTCCTTGGTCTTCATGTCCGCTTGGTGCCTCTGGTGTGCGCCCTCGCCGTGCCTTTTAGCGCGCAGGTACAAGCCGAGGAAGCCAGCCGCGAGCAATTGCTCAAGCGCATTGCCCAGTTGGAACAGCAGATGGCGCGCATGGACGCGCTCGAGCGTCGTTTGAACGAACTCGAAACCACGGCGGTACTTTCCGACCCCGAAACCTATGTCAGCAAGGTCGAGATTTTTGTCGATGACGATGGCGTTGAGCATGCCACCAAGCAGCCCGGCACCCGCTCTGTTGTCACCTATCAGCGCGAACGCGTTTACCGTCGTCAGACCATTAATGAAAAAATTGAAGACGCCCTCGCGGGTGATGCCGCCAGCCGTGTGCAGGTGGGTGTCGATGCAGCGATCACCATGCAATATGCCACGCAAGATAAAGGCAGTGACGGTGAGGCCGATGGCGAGTTCTACCAATTGGCATCGACCGACCTTTACTTTACCGCCGAGCTGGCGAAAAACACCATTTTCTATGCCGATATCGTTGGCCTCAGCGGCACCACGCCGGGTAGTGAAATCGGTGGCCTTACCGATATTAACGGTTACACCGCGCGTCTGCGCGAGAACGATAATCAGCTCAACGACCTCAGCCTGCGCGAAGCCTGGTTGATGACCGAGCTGTTTGACCAGCAACTGTCGCTGACCGTGGGTCGTATCGACTTAACCAGTTTCTTTGACAGCAATGCCGTGGCCAATGATGAGACCTCACAGTTTCTCAGCGACGCCCTGGTCAATAACCCGATGCTGGGCCTGTCTGAAAACGGCGCCGGTATGGCAGCTGTTTACGATCCCAAAAATGGCGTGACCCTGAAGCTGGGTTATCAGCAGAGCGATAGCACGGCGACCAATCTGTCGGACTCGCTGTTTCAAATGGCGGAAGTGGGTTATCAATTCAATCCCTTCGGCACGGGTGTGGGCAACTACCGTGGTTGGTATCGCACCGACAATAGCGACAATGGCGGTAGCCTGACTGCCTACGGCTTCAGTGTCGACCAAAAGGTGTCTGCCGGTATCACGCTGTTTGCACGTTACGGTGAGGCGGAAACCCCCGTTGGTGAAGACGATGAGTTCCTCAGTGCCGGTGTGCAGTTTAGCGATGGCTACGGTTTTAATCCGAGCGATGTTTGGGGTCTCGGTTATGCCAACACCGAACTCGGCAATGATGACGAGGAAACATTGTTTGAGGCGTACTACACCTTGAGCCTAGCCGAGCGTTTGGCGATGTCCTTTCACCTGACCTATGTCGATGAAGAGCTCGGTGGCAGCGATGACTTTAGTTATCTGGTACCCGGCTTTCGTCTCCAGGCCAGTTACTAATAGGCCCGCTTAACGACTCATTTTAGCGCCTTAGATTTAAGGTGCTCAATTCAAGGAATTTATACCATGTTTAGCAATAAACCCTTTGGCAGGCAGCTTACTGCTGTCTTTCTCGGCCTACTGATAACAGCTGGCCTTAATGCTCAGGAAACAAAAAGCGTCCCGGAAATTAAAATTTCCGACCCCGCTTCTGTTGTGGTGATCGTCAACCGCGATTCCAACGACATTAGTTTTATGGATATCAAGACCCATAAAATTATCGGCAGCGTGTTTCTCGGCAATAACGTCAACCCCCACATGGCGATGATGTCCAGCGATGGTCGCTGGGTGGTTACCGGTGGCACCCGTGCCAACAAGGCCTATATTATCGATGTTGCGACCCTGACCCTGAAAAAAGAAATTCCGGTTGGCTTCGCCCCCGAACATCTGGCCTTTTCACCCGATGGTCGCTACTACTATCAGGGCAACCCCGATGGTGACTCGATTTCCGTCATCGACATGGTGTCGTTAACGGTGATTAAAACCATTCCCGGTTTTGCCGAGCCCCTCAACATCACCTTTACGCCCGACGGTTCCAAGGCCTACGTTGCCAACTACGGTTCTCACTGGGTCGGTGTTATCGATGTCAGTCGCCACGAGCTGCTGAAGAAAATTCATGTCGGCAGTGCGCCGGCGCTGGCCTCCCTCGACCCCGAGCGCTATCTCGGTGGCATTAAGGGTGTCTCCAATGTCAGCATTAGCAATGATGGCCGCTATCTCTATGCCGCCGATGGTGACTTGGGCATTGTTACCGTGATTGATTCGCGGGAAGACAAGGTCATTAAACAGATCCCCGTTGGCGCCGATCCCTGGCGTGCCTTTATGAGCCACGATGGCCGCTATGCGGTGACGGCTAACAATGGCGATGAGACGATTTCCATCATCGATACCCAGAGCAACGCCGTGGTTGCGACACTGGAGTCGGGACCGGAAATGATGGGCATTAACTTTGCTGCGGGCAAGGCCTTCGTGATTAGCTCGACCACCGGTTTTCTCTATGTCTATGACATGAACAGCCTGAAGTCGGCGGGGCGTATCAAGATTGGCAATGTACAGATTGAAACATCGACCACCGATACCGCCGATGCCAAGCTTTATTTGGCCAGCTCTACGGATAACTCGGTGTATGTTATCGACGCCAAAACCGAGAAGGTTGAGCGTGTTGCCAACGTCGGGCTCTACCCCTGGGGCACCCATGTGCTGGACAGCAAGGACAACTACTGTCACTAAGCGCTAGTCCTCTGAACGAACGCCGTGCAGGTTGTCATGGTGATGTCATTATCGCGCATCAGTAAAGCCGTGATCGCGCTGTTCCTGCTGCTGGGCATTAGCCTAGCGCAGGGGCACGGCGTGCGAGATCGCACGCGGGCCGAGGGCCTGCAGCGCGATACCGCCGTTACCGCCAGTCAGGCGGCGGAGCTGACCTTGACCCTGGTTGCGGTGGCACCGCAAATGCTGCAAACCTGGGTGCGCACTGCCGCGACCATCGACGCCAGCGAACAGTTGTTGACGGCGACCCTGTGTAGTGCCGATGCCGACTTAGTGCGCCTCGGCCAGCGAGTGCGCGCCTTTCCCCCCGATTCAAAATCCTCTATTTATCAAGCCCGAATCAGCGCTCTTCGCACCGATGGTGCCTGTCGGCAGATTGAGGCGAAGCTGGCACGGCGTACCGATAAGCCCTACCCGCGCTATGTGATGGAAATTATTGTCCAGCGCGGCTATTTTCTGGCGATTCCCAGCGAGGCGATTATTGAAGAGGGCGAGCGGCAAATCGTCTACGTCTTTACCGGGGGCACTAGCCCCAATGGCAGTGCCACTGATACTACTGACACCGAGCAAAAGCCCAGCGCCCACTATCAGCCCCGGCCCATCCGTCGCGGCCTGCAGGGCGAACTCTACAGTGAAGTTCTCGAGGGCCTGCGTGCCGGCGAACAGGTGGTCACCTTGGGCAGTTTTTTTATCGATGCCGAACACAAATTGAAAGCCAGCGAACAGGCGAACACGAGTCATGCTCACCACCATCATTAGCGGCGTTATCCGTTTTAAGGCACTGGTCTTAGCGGTGCTTGCCGTGGCGATAGTGCTCAGTATCTACGCGCTGCGCAGTGCCCCCCTCGACGCCATTCCCGATATTTCCGACCCGCAAATTGTCGTCTACGCGAAGTGGGCGCGCAGCCCCGAACTGCTTGAGCGCGAGCTTACCGGGCCGATTATTCAGGCCCTCAAGGGCGCGCCACACATTCAGTCGATTCGCGCCACCTCGCACCTGGGTTACTCCTTTATCTACGTCATTCTCTCCGACGCGGACCAGCGTGAGGCGGTGCGACAGCGCGTGCTCGATGAAATCAATGCCCTGCGCTCACAGCTACCGGCCGATGCCAGTATTCGTCTCGGCCCCAATGCCAGTAGCATGGGCTGGATTTACGAGTACGCCCTGCGCGACCACAGCCAGACTTACGACCTGCGCGAACTGCGCCTGCTCAATGAAGGGTTGCTTGAAACGGCCCTGCAAACCGTGCCCGGTGTTGCCGAGGTGGCGACGGTGGGCGGGCTGGAGAGACAGGTGGAATTAAAGATCTTTCCGCCCCTGTTGGCAGCCAGCGGCATCAGCCTAAGGCAGCTGGTGACGGCGCTGGAAAATGTCTTTCAGCAAGTGGGTGGGCGCACTATCGAGCTGACCAATCGCGACTATCAACTGCGTGGTGGGGTCAACAGCGAGCACCTCGACAAATTGGAATTACTACTGGTGGGCCTCGACCGCGAGGGTCGCCCGGTGGCCTTGAAAGATATTGGCTACCTGCAGGTTAACTACGACCTGCGGCGCGGCATCGCCGATCTCGATGGCGAGGGCGAGGTGGTCGGTGCCATCGTGATTATGGAGCAAGGGCAAAATGTGCTGGCGGTGTCTCGCGCCCTCGAGGCCCGGCTGGCAGTGGTGCAGGCCGAGCTGCCCGAGGGCATCGAGATCGTCACCACCTACAATCGCTCGACATTGATTGGCGCCTCGCTGGTGAACTTTTCCAATGCCTTGGCCTACGAGCTATTGGTGGTGATGCTGGTGATTTTTTGGGCGCTGCGCAATGGGCGCGCCGCTGTGGCGCCGGTGGTGGTGATTATTCTCGGCTGCCTGTTTAGCGTGCTGCCGCTGGCTTTCTTTGGCCAGACCATCAATCTACTGTCGCTGGCCGGGCTGGCCATTGCCATCGGTGAAATGGCCGATGCGACGATAGTGATTATCGAAAATTGCAGTACCGAACTGGCCCGGCAAAAAAAACTGCGAGGCCAGGAGCTGAGTCCCCAGCAGAAGGTCGAGACCATTATTCGCGCCACCGCGCGCATGACTCGGCCGCTGTTGTTTTCGTTGTTAATTATTTTGGTGTCATTTTTACCGGTGTTTTTCCTCGGCGAACGCGAGGGCCGTTTGTTTGACCCCCTGGCCTACGGTAAAACCCTGGCGATGGGCTTTTCGACCCTGCTGACCTTGTTTCTACTGCCAATTATTATTGTCTGGGTCTTTAAGGGCACGGCGGCCCCGGTCATGGAGTCCCGCGAGAGCCGCCTGGTGCGTGGCTATCGCTATTTACTGCGAGCCAGTATTCGCCACCGCTACCCCTTTCTGGCCGCCAATATCACGTTATTGCTGCTGGCGCTGGGCGTGGCCGGCGGTTTTCAGCGCGACTATATGCCGGAAATGGAGGAGGGCGCCATTCTCTATATGCCGACGACGCTACCGAGCTTGCCAGCCCGTGAGGCGGGTTGGATATTGCAGCAGATGGATAAAAAGCTGAAGGCCTTCCCCGAGGTTGAGCGCGTCTTTGGCAAACTGGGGCGGGCCGATACCGCCACCGACCCAGCGCCCACAACGATGATAGAAACCACGATTTTGCTGAAGCCCCAAAGCGAGTGGCGCGAGGGCATGAGCAAGGCGCAATTGATCGCCGAGCTCGATGCCGCTCTGCAAATTGTTGGCTATGTGAATAGCTGGACTCAGCCCATTGCCGGGCGCGTAATGATGCAGGACACCGGCATTCAGAGCCCGGTGGGCATTAAGGTCAAGGGGGCGGAAATTGAGGTGATCGAAGCGCTTTCGCAACAGATCGAAAGCCTGCTACGGGACTTCCCGGGTACTGGCTCGGTGATCGCCGAGCGCATATCGGAGGGCTATTTTGTCGATGTGCAGCACGATTTACAGGGCCTCGCCGAGCAGGGTGTCGGGGTCGACGAGGCCATGCTCACCGTGCGCTTTGGCATTGGCGGTGACAATGTCGTCACCATGCGTCAGGCCGACAACAGCGTGGTGCCGCTGAGCATGCAGTATTCGCCGGAGTATATTGACACCCTGGCGAAGGTGCGCGACACACCGGTACTGGCGCTGGATGGCCGCGCGGTGGCACTGCAGTCCATCGCCGATGTCGCGGTGCGCAAAATGCCCGAAATGATTCGCAACGACGACGGTGACCTGGCCGCTTATATCTATATCAACCTCGACAATATTACCGGCGCCGACTATGTCACTGCCGCCAAGGCCTTCCTCTCCGATAACCTGGACTTACCGCCGGGCTACGCATTGCAGTGGACCGGCAGCCATCGCTACGCCGCAGAGGCCCAGGCGCGGTTGGCATGGATCATCCCCCTGACCCTGGTGATTATGTTTGTACTGCTGATGCTTGCCTTTAGATCGTTGTTCGAGAGTGCACTGATTTTACTCGCCGCCCCCTTTGCCCTGATCGGTGGCGTACTGCTGCAGTGGGCGCTGGGCTTCAATCTCACCACGGCGGTGGTGATCGGCTATATCGCGGTACTGGCGGTGGCGATTCAAACCGGTATCTTGATGATTGAATTTATTCGCGATGCCCTGGCCAATAGAGCCGAGCATGATGAGGCTGAAGAGGGTGCTGCGTCGCCAGCCTATATTGACGCCCTCGTGGAGGGCTCGGTGGCCCGCCTGCGACCGAAACTGATGACCGTGGCGACCACCGTGCTGGGCCTGCTGCCGATCATTCTCGTTGCCGGCTCGGGCATGGATATCGCCAAGCCCATCGCCACGCCGAGTATTGGCGGCATGGTCAGCTCGACCATTTATGTGCTGTTTTTAATTCCCTGTTTGTTTGCCATTGGCGAAGATTTTCGTGCTAAGAAGGCTGGTTGAGGGGGTAGGTGGTGTAGGCAAGCAGCACCCACTGTGACAGACACGTCGTGAATACTTCCCTGTAGACTCGTTGGCAGCATCCCTGCTGCTGACGGTCCGACACAGTGAGTGCTACTTACCTCTGGTGTTTATATTTTCGATGGCGGGGTGGCGCGTATGGTTGGGTTGATGTGGGGACGCTTAGCTGATGTCGGCAAGCCTATTGTTATTGAAAATGCCTGCTTGCTGTAGGTCGCTGCCATCGTCTGAAAATACCTATAACCGTCTTGTTAAAACAAGGCGGATTGACAGGTTCGGATTTACTGTAGTAATTGAGAAATCAAAGGGTAGCGTCCCCTTTTACGCTTTTCGAATGCCGTGTCCTTTGTGCTGTTGGGTCAGTTGGTGGCGATGAGTGTGATCGACCACTACGGCCTAATTGGTGCGCTTAAATACCCGCTTAATTTACAGCGCTTGGCGGGCTTGGTATTGATGACAGCGGGGGTGTTTTTGGTGGTGAGTCGTGCGCCTGAGGGGAGTTGAGCCGAGTGGTGCAAGTATTAAGGACAGCCATTTGAATGTTAATATATGCTTGTCCTTAATTGGATGAGAATCAGGATGTAATTAATGTAAAAAAGGGAATTAGGTAGATGGTTGGTGCGAGTGCTTTTATTGAGCGATTATATGTAAATGTTTTAGGGAGGGCTTCAGACCCTACTGGTTTAGCCTTCTGGCTTAATGATATTCAGTTGCGCACAGCCTCTGCGGTAGCCACTGATTTTTATAACAGTCCAGAGTATTCCAACCAAAACCACAGTGATACCGAGTTTATACAGAGTGCCTACCAGACATTTTTAGACCGTTCCTACGACCTTGATGGCCTCAATGATTGGCTTAAGCAACTTGAGCAAGGCTTGAGCCGAGACAACCTCCTCGACGCCTTTGCTCAATCCCAGGAGTTTTTCGACATTGCCCAAGGCTATGGCATCGTTGCCTATAGCGCCGGGAGTGATCAAAGTTACAGCGCACTAGAAAGCTTTGTTAGTCGTTTTTACACCGAAGTTTTGGATCGTGCCCCCGATGCTGAGGGTTTGAGTATCTGGGTGAGTGCCCTAGAGGGCGGAAGCGCTGCGGCGAACGATATTGCTAAAGGATTTTTCTCCTCAAAGGAATTTATAAACAAAAATACCAGTGACGGCCAATTTATAGACTATGCCTACCAAGCCCTGCTGGGCCGGGCCGCGGACAGTGAAGGGCGCGCCCATTGGTTGGCTGAGTTCGATAAGGGCCTAGCCCGCGATACTCTACTACAGGGCTTTATCCATTCGACGGAGTTTGCCAGCCTCGCCGACGGCTACGGTATAGCGGTGACTAAAGTTGACTCGATAGTCGATAGTAATATTGTTGACCCTGCCCCGTCATGGAGCGCTATTGTCGGCCACTATGAGTTAATCAGCTTTGAGTTGACCGAGGTCGACGGCAGCTTATTTGACATCGGTATAAGCGGCTCACTTGATATTTTCGATAGCGGCTATACATCCGCCTCTTTTAGTGGCCCTGGTTTATCAGAGTTTGTTGAGAGCCAAATCATCAGTATCAATGAGGATGAAATACAGCTCTATTCCGCGCTATACGATGAATACGAAAGTATCATCTACAACTTTGATGGGCAGATCTTAACGTTTACCGAATTAGATTACAGCGGCACCTTGGTAACGGACTGGCTGATGCAGTGATCACTGTGAGGATTCGCCTATAGAGTCAGAATGTAATCATTTAGGACAGCCATCTATATTCCCTGACCATCCGAAGCCAATTTAGGGTAGTCGTTCGAATGGCCTAAAAAATCAACGGGCTCAGACTCGATTAATTTATAAGGTAGCCGTTTAAGCGCAACTGAATCGCGGAATTCGGCCTGACAAGCGAAAGGGGTGGAATTCGGCAGGTTATCAGCTGAAATATAAGATCAATCGAGCCTGACCCTAATGACTGTTTGAATTAAACGGTGAGGTAGACGCTGTTGATTGATGAGTTTTCAGATAACCTTTGGGCGTTTGCGTTAATCTACGGCCTCGTTAAATGCTCAGTGGGGAGATTGTATTGAATCCAATAGAACATGTTTTAGAGTTTATGGTTGAAATTGAAAAGCTCAAGGACGTGCATCGTAAAACACGCCCAGTGGGTTTAGATAGGTACGAGAATTCGGCAGAGCACAGCTGGCATGTGTGTTTATCGGCATTGATGTTAAAAGACTATTCCAATGAGACAATTAATATCGAACGTGTCATCCAGATGCTTTTGATTCATGACCTTGGCGAGATTGATACTGGCGATACTATTATTTACGCGAGTGAGACTAAAGAATTAAAGGGAAAGGAAGAGGCGGGAATAAAGAGGATTCTCAATATCTTACCTGAAGGAAAAGCAGATCAATACCTATCACTTTGGCTGGAATTTGAACTGGGTGAGTCTGCCGATGCGAAATATGCAAAGGCTATTGATAGAGTGCCGCCATTACTCCATAACTTGAATGGTGATGGGCACAGTTGGAGAGATAACAATATTCCCAAAGAGAAAGTCTTTGAGCTAAACAGTCGGATTGCAAAAGGCAGCACTGCGCTTTGGGCTGTATTGAAAGGAAAGCTCGACAAGGCGGTAGTGGATGGCATTCTTAAATAAGCATTTAAGCAGCGGCGCCAGACTCCGCAAGCTGGCGTGCTGGACGTTACCGATCACGGGGGGCTAGTGGCAAAGTATGGCAATTAAACTCATCTCAAGCTCTGACGCTGAGTCGATTTTAGGCTTCTATCAAGCCAACCATTGGCATCTCCGCCAATGGGAGCCGATAAGAGAAGGTGGTTATCATTCGATTGATGCTTGGCGAGAGCGTTTGAAGCAACGTGAAAAGGAGCAAACTGAGGGGCGGTCAGCTTACTTTGTTTTGTACAATCGCGTTGATGGAGAAATTGTCGCCACATGCTCTCTCACAAATATTGTAAGGGGGCCTTTTCAGGCATGTAATATTGGCTACGCAGTCTCAGCGCCTTACCAAGGAAAAGGGCTGATGAGAGAGCTTTGTCGTCATACCATTAGCTATGCTTTCGATGAGCTGAGGCTGAATCGGATAATGGCTAATTATATGCCCAGTAATCACAGATCAGACGTTCTCTTGCAGCGTCTTGGTTTTAGCAAAGAAGGGGCGGCAAAAAAATACCTCAAAATAAATGGACAGTGGGAAGATCATGTTCTCACATCATTGCTCAACCCGCGCAACATGTAACATCCCGTGTCGGGCTAAGTATCTTGTTCGGCCCAATAGCGGTTTTTTGTTGCGCGACTAGACTCGCCATTACAATAAAAAGAATACTGTTATAACAAAAGTGATTCGATTTTCGTTTCTTTTTCGTGGAGAATGCCTGAAAATTTTAACTCTCCAAAGGAAGCGGGCAATGTTGAGTGCCGTAAACGGTAAAATCAAAAGCAAAAAACATAGCAATAAAATATCACCAGACAATCGAATGGCGTTTAACGGAGCCATCGTTGGGCATAGTGCTTTATTAATAGCTGCTGTAATGTCAAATCCAGTGACTGCCGCTGAAAGCGACAAGTTGCAGATAACCGAAGAAATTTCGGTGTATGGCCGACAAATAGACATGCCGAGTTCTGCGGGCAGTCGGCTGGGGTTGACGGTGATGGAAACGCCGGCGACCGTTGAAATTCTTAGCGGCGAGACGATTCGTGAGCGCCTCGACACCAGTGTCTTGGAGGCCGTCACCCGCAGTGCTGGTTTCACCAGTGAAGGCAACCCCGGTAACGGTGGCCAAAGCATCGCGGCCCGAGGATTCCGCGGAGAGGGTGCGGTGACTAAGTTGTATGGCGGTACCAACTACTATACGGCTGCGGGAACCCTAACATTTCCATTTGATACCTGGGGTGTTGAGCGCATTGAAATACTGAAAGGGCCTTCTTCGGTCTTGTATGGCGAGGGCGGTATCGGCGGCGCTATCAATGTCATTCCCAAAGAGCCGGAGCAGGAGCGTAGCGGGCAGGTTCGGCTGACGATGGGCGAGGACGACACCACGTTTTTGGGTGTTGACCTGACCGGTGGGCTGACCGATACGCTGGCTTACCGGATCAATTACAGCAATAGTCAGTCGGATAATTGGGTCGATAATGGTGACAGCGATGCTGACATGCTGTCGCTAGCACTGCGCTGGGAAGCCAGTGAAAACCTTATTATTAGTGCGCGCTATGACTATGGCGATCAGGAGCCGATGCAATACTTCGGTATTCCGGTCGTTAATGGCGATTTTGCCCAGGGTTTGGATGAGGCAAACTTCAATGTCGGTGATGCCGATGTCAGCTATGAAGACCAGGCGTTTCGACTCAAGGCGGAGTGGGCAATTTCTGAGTCCATTGCCATGGAGTCGGAGCTCTATCGACTGAAGACGAAGCGTTTTTGGAAGAACGCCGAATTTTACAGCCTCGATGACACCACGGGCCTGGTCGATCGTTTCGACCCCCTGGTGATTGGCCACGATATGGAGCACGATGGATTCCGCACCAACTTTGTGTTTAATAATGAACTCGGTGGCCACAGCCTGCGCACCTCTCTTGGCTTTGAAGTTAACGATATTGATTTTGAACGGCCCTCTAACTTTGGCCCGGCCAACCCTAACCCCATCGACTGGGGTGGCGATTTTGATACCGTCGATCCCAACAACTTTAATCCCGGCACCCTGTCGGATTTAACCGACGCCGATGTCCTGCTGGATAATGTCTCCGACGTTGACCAATATGCCGTGTTCACCGAAAGCCACTATCAGGCCAGCGATAAACTCGCCATCGTCGTGGGCCTGCGCTTCGAAGACGTTGAGACCAACTATAAGCGCTTCGGACGCGACCCGATTAAGCAATCGGTCGATGCAGTGACCGGTCGCTTCGGGCTGGTTTACGATGTCAATGAAGCAACAGCGCTGTATGCGCAATATGGCACCGGGGCCACTCATCCCAGCGATAGCATTGTCACTGCGTCGGCCAGTAACCGCGAATCTGACTTTATTAAGAGCGAGCAAATTGAGGTCGGTATCAAGCAACAGTTAATGGACGGGCGTTTGCAATGGACCCTGGCCTTGTTTGATATCGTTAAAAACGACCTGGTTGAGGATGACCCCGATTCGGGGAACCCTGGCGACAAGATCGTTATTCCCGAGCAAACGTCTCAGGGCTTCGAGCTGGGCTTTGATTTTTATGTGAACCCCTCTCTGCAGTTCTATGGTAATGGCAGCCTGCTGGAAGCTGACACGGATTCTGGTGTTGCGCCTAGCTATATACCCGAAAAAACCGCCAATCTTGGCGTCAAGTGGAGAGCCCATGAGAAGGTTCAATTGATAGCCGATGCGCGCTACGTCGGTGAGCGCTTCCACCCCAGTATTCCGATTCCCTCCTATACCGTGGTCGATGCCTCTGCGCGTATTTACCTGAGTAATAACTATTCGGTTACCGTGAGGGCGGACAACCTGACCGATGAAGAATATGCCTCGGCCTCTTATTACTCTTCCACTTGGTTGATCGGTAAGCCGCGCACCTTTAGCGTTACGGCAGACTATAGCTTCTAAATACCGTCAACACTGGCCCACTTATCTTTCGAATAGGTGGGTCAGTGGTTTTAAAAAGAATTACTCCGGCTACCGGCCTTGAAACACCATGAAATTTAAAACAGCTCTGTATCTGAGTCATCGTTGGCTGGGCATTGGCATGTGCTTGCTGATAGCCATGTGGTTTGCGACGGGCATGGTGATGATGTACGTCGGCTTTCCAGAGCTGACTAAAAAAGAACGCTACGCGGGATTGGCGACGCTAAATCCTGAAACCATTCATTTTTCGTCAGCAGCGTTGCTCGCTGCTGCGCCGCAGGGTGCCTCGGTGGAACGTCTGGTTTTAACCAGTGTGGCTGAGCGCCCACTGTATTTACTGAAGATGCGCGAGCGTCCGTGGCGGGGCATGTATGCGGACACGGGATTACCCTTAGCGGCGCTTCCTGCCGACTCTGCTCTCGCCTCGGCGGTGAGCTTTTATCGGCATCAGTATCCTGAGGGGCGGGTGCAAGCCCACTATTTGCGAACCCTCGACATGGATCAATGGACAGTCTCTAGTGCTTTGTCTGCGCATCGGCCCCTGCACCTGGTGTCGTTTGACGATCAGCTCAATACGCATCTGTACGTGTCCTCGCGCACCGGCCAGGTGGTTCGGGATACGACGCGTAGAGAGCGGGTCTGGAATTGGCTGGGGGCAAATCTACACTGGGTTTACCCTTGGCAACTGCGCAAGCATGCCAACCTGTGGGTTAACCTTATTATTATCTTGTCCTCGCTTGGCCTAGTGACCATCATCACCGGCGGGATTATCGGTTTTTTACGTCTGCGCGTGCGACGTCCTTATCGCGGCAAGTCTGTTACGCCGTATAGTGGGATGTCTAAATATCACCACTTCCTCGGTCTAGGCAGCCTGGTATTTATCACGACTTTTATGTTCAGCGGATTGATGTCGATGGCCCCCTGGGGTTTGTTCGGCGCTAGCAGTAATTTCACAGAGCAAGTTAAACGCTATCAATTAAACGATGATTTAGTGCGCTCGGCGCCGGCTTATTCAAGGGTCGGCGAGTTGCGGCGCTTGCTCGAACGAGAGCCTAATGTTACCGCGAAAGAGCTGGTTTGGCACTGGATTAACGGCGCGTCCCATCTCACTTCACACCGTGGTGGTGAACCCCTCGGGCATGAGTTTGTCGAGGCTGGGGGTCAGACCCTTGAAAGCAAGATTCAGCAGCGTATCGCCAAGCTGATTCCCGAGGCCGAGGTTGTGGCCCAGCATCGGCTCAATGACTACGACAGCTATTATTATTCCCATCACGAGCGGTTTCGTCCTTTGCCCATACTGCGGGTTAAGTTTTCGGATCAAGAGGCGACTTGGTTTCATATCGATCTGTCGACGGGTGAGGTTCTTGGGCGCTCGACCTACCAGGGGCGCGTACAGCGCTGGCTGTACAATGGCCTTCACAGCCTGGATTTTGCGGTGTTGATAAATCATCGACCGCTGTGGGATATACTGGTTCTGGCGCTGTGTAGTATAGGGCTGGTTTTTTCGGTGACGTCGGTAGTGTTGGGGTGGCGACGCTTAATAAAGTAAATCTAATTAGTCGAACGTATGAGCTCTGGCTAGCTAGAATTTGAATGGCTGGCGCTATGGTGGGCTGCTGGCGCTATGGTAGGCCGAAAGGGCTTGCCCACCTTCATTGGCTTGCCGCCTTATTCCAGCGCCAAGCTCCTGTCACAGCGAAAGTGTCTTGGCTTCTCAGTCACCGGGTCCATAAACTTCAGCTCCTTCGCCAGTAACTGCAAGGGTGCTGAATAGTTATCGGCCGATAGTGGCTGTAATTGCGGGTAATATTTGTCATTTAATATTGGCCAGCCCAATGCCTGCATGTGCAGGCGCAATTGATGGGTTTTACCGGTCACCGGGTTTAATTCAAATAAGGCCTTTTCAGTGGTTTGTTGCAAGCAGCGAATCCGCGAGTGGCTATTGGCTTCGCCCTCGCTTACGCGCATACAAAAGCGGGGTTTGGCGCGCTCGATGCGGTTTTTTATGTCCCACGCTTGGCCGACAAGATTCTCACCCTCACCGATTTCGGCAATGGCTTGGTAGGTTTTGTGTATTTGTCGTGTTTCAAATAAATGATGGTAGCGATGGCGGGTGTCTGGGGTAACAGAGAACAGTACCAAGCCGGCGGTCACTCTATCTAAGCGGTGTAGGGCTTGTAGGGTCGCAATGCCGGTGCTGCGTCGCAAGCGATTTTGTAAGCATTCATTGATATAAACACCACCGGGAATGACGGCGAGAAAGTGGGGTTTATAGGCCACTAAAATATGCTGGTCTTGAAATATTATGCTTTCCTTAAAGGGCACGACCGGCTCGTTTTCAACTTCCTTGTAATAGTAGATTCGTTGCTGAGCTTGAAAGGGCGATTGTGTGGTTATCAGCGTGCCGTCGTGGCGATGTACCTTGCCAGCGGTGATGCGCTGCCGCCAAATGGCAGCATCAATATAGGGAAATTTAATGATCAGGTATTCGAGTACTGTGGCAACGCCGGGGTTAGTCTGGGGTAGGCTCAGCTTTGATGGCTGCTCGGCAATGGTCATTTGCGGGTCCAAATTTCTGACTATAGCATGGGCTTAATAGCACTAGGCTGTGGGGCTATGGCAATGATTGGAGCGATGGTTTTGGTGACAGTGGTATCGGGTTTATTGTGCGTTGGGATTTCAATGGCTGCATCGTGGCGGGCTGCGACTTTCCACCCTCCGGTGGCCCTACTCATGCTGGCAAAGTGGGGTGTTCACTCCTCTGCTATGATTTATTCATGCACTAGGGTGCTGGATATATCGCTAGCGCCTAAAAATGTATTGAACCGGCAAGGCGATATTAAGCCAACTTAGCATTCCACACACAACGGTATGAGGGGCGTTATGAGCGAGCAAATGAGTTTTAAGCGACTTCGCCAATTTGGCGCTCTGACACCGCAGCAGTGCTCCGTTAGTCCAGGTGCGCGGCGTGTACTGCCGTTGCCTTACGTCAATCCCGGCCCCTCAATGCCAGTTCTTTCGCTGAATAAGGGTTTTATCGTTGATCAGTTCCCCCACATTAAGCGCCATGATGAGGCCTTGTATCGCCTGGCAATACTGGCCGGGAGTGATTTTAAAAAGGCCAAAAGATTTGAAAAAACCTATGGCTTAGTTATAAGAATGCTCAATGATGTCAGCTTACATTTAGATGAGCAGGGTAAGCTCGCTATAGCATTCACCCAGCCAAAATCCATTGGCAAGCTGTTAACGGGTGCGATTGTCGACAAGTTGGCCGGTGAGATAAAAGGTAAAGGGCTGATGGATACCATCGATAATATATCGGGTGGTAAGTTGCTCTCGGAAACGCAAAAATCTCGTCTAGCAAAGTTCAATGTGGTACTAGCCTCTATCGCCAGCCTGCTAGAAATTTACAAAGATATCGACCATAAAGAGCTGGTGCAGCAGCAGGCGGGAAAGCGTAAAGACGAGGCGCGAAAAAAGAAGGTTAAATTTTGTTTGGCTGCCATCGCTGCGACGCGATTGGGTACCGCAAAGACTACGCAATTTACCAATCTTTATATCAGTCTGTATGAAAAATTCGTCAGTTTTGAATCAACGCTGTCAGTGTGGGGGGCGTTTGTTGCCTTTGAGTCGAAGTTAGCGGGCACCTTTCAGACTGTGCCGCAACGTCAATTTCGGCTGCCCTCCCGTCACGCCCGCCCCTAGCGGCGAACGTTCGGGTTATAAATATTTTGTACTAGGCTATTAGCCGGCGTCGCCGCTGGGCTTTGCCAAGCACTGTTTGGCTTTTGTCGAGGCGCTCTTACCGAGGTATTAACGGTTATCTTGCTGCAGCCAGTCGGCAATGGCCTGGCCAATTTCATCGGCGGAGTCCTCCTGAATAAAATGAATGCCGGCAACGGTGACTTCACTTTGCCGGGGCCAAGTGCGGCAATAATCGCGGGCCACGCCACGCAGGATGGCACCGGGTTCGGCGTCAATGAACAGCTTGGGCAGGTCGCTCTGGCTCAGCCATTGGCTATAGCTGTCGACAATGGCGGCGATATCTGCGGGCTCGCCATCGATGGGGATTTGTCGCGGCCAGCTGAGCGTGGGGCGACGGTCCTCGCCGGCTTGTAGAAAGGGTTTGCGGTATTCGGCCATTTCTTCATCGGAGAGTTTGCGAATAATGGAGGCGGGCAGTACCTGTTCGATGAAGACATTGTTGTCGAGCACCATGGCATCACCGGCCGGTGAGCGAAAGCCTTCAAAGATCGGTTTCATGGAGCGCGGCCACTCATCCCAATTGAGGGTTTTGACGATGGCCTCCATATAGACGATGCCTTTAACGGCGGAGCGATGGCGATTGGCCCAGTCAAAGCCCAACGCCGAGCCCCAGTCGTGTAGCACCAGGGTGACATTGTTGTGCACGCCGAGGTGGTCGAGCAGGGTGTCGAGATAGTCGCGGTGTTCGATAAAGTGATAGCTGTCGGGGCCGGAGGGTGAGAGTTTTTCTGAGTCACCCATGCCGATGAGGTCGGGGGCTATACAGCGTCCCAGTGACTCGCAATACGGTATGATGTTGCGCCATAAATAAGAGGATGTGGGGTTGCCGTGTAGAAAGACAATCGGCTCGCCCGCGCCGCGCTCGACATAGCTCATCTGGTGCCCTTTAATTTGGGCGCTTTTTTTGTGCTCGGCTGTCGGGGTGTACATGGGCCTCACCTTTGTTATAAAAATTATTGTTAGGAAGTATATGTAGCATGAATTCCACCGAATTACTGAGTCTGCTCACCCTCGAACGTCTCGATAGCAATTTATTTCGCGGTCAAAATCAGGATATTGGCGCCGTTGCCGTGTTTGGCGGCCAGGTGTTGGCACAGGCGCTGATGGCGGCAGGTGAGACGGTGGAGGGGCGCGAGGCCCACTCCATGCACGCCTATTTTTTGCGCCCGGGCGATAAGTCGGTGCCGATTATTTACGAGGTCGAGCGGGTGCGCGATGGCGGTAGTTTTACCACGCGTCGAGTAGTGGCAATCCAGCGCGGCGAGCCGATTTTTATTCTCTCGGTGTCTTTCCAAAAGGCGGAGGAGGGTTATAGCCACCAGTCCGAAATGCCCGATGTGCCGGCGCCTGAAGACCTACCCTGTGAGTCGGAGCTGCGTTCGGCCATGGCTGAAAGTTTGCCGCCGGAGCGCCGCGCCTTCTTTACCAGTGTTAGGCCGGTGGAAATGCGACCGATTTACCCCCATGACCTGTGGGATAAAAGCGATCGCCCTCCAGAGCAGGGCTTTTGGATACGCATTAACACGCAGGTGCCCGACTCCCCGATGTTGCATCGCGCGTTGCTGGCCTATACCTCGGACTTTTATTTAATGGGCACGGCACTGCGCCCCCACGGTGAGCGCTTCTCCACTGCGGGCATGCAGGCGGCCAGTCTCGACCATGCGATGTGGTTCCACCGGGAATTTCGTATGGATGAGTGGGTGCTGTACATGATGGAAAGCCCCTCCGCCGGTGGCTCGCGGGGTTTAAATTTGGGCAAATTCTATAAGCGTGACGGCACCTTGGTGGCCTCGTGTGTGCAGGAGGGTTTGATTCGGCGGCCCAGGGTGTAGCTATTTGTTGTTTGGGAGCCCTGTCTGCGCTCAGCGCTGTTCGACATCAGCGGCAATGGCGATATATTGATCTTCAATGTGCAGTTGTGCACTGTCAAATTGATAATTAAAATTTTTAATGGCCGGTATTGGAATACCAGCTTGGCCAATTTTGGCTAGCATGGTGGCGTATTTAAGGCGGCCGATGGATTGCCAGATTAATGCGCCAATGCGGTAATTGGCAAAGCCGGGAATAGTGGTCGTCACTAATTCGACTTTCGAGCGGGTGTGTTCAATGGCTTGAATGTCGAAGTTCATGGTTTGTACCGGGTAGACGGCGTGGGCTAATACGTTATCCAGCCATATTTCGGATTCTTCTGTACCGAGTCGCTCGGCAATAGCCTTGCTCATTAATTCTTTGGAGGCGAAAACCAGGTCTTGCAGGGGCTTAATTTTTTGCAGTGGCTTTTCTGTCATGCCCTTTTTTTCAAGCCGGTAAAATGCCAGCTTGGGTAGCAGATAGCGACTCGGTGCCAGACTGAAATTATTGAGGCAGGCGCAAAGCTCAATTTCATAGTCTATTTTATGGTGCTTGGCATTGTCGTCGAGCATGGTGATAGTGAAGTTGACGGTGTGGCTGAGAATTAAACCTCTTGTCGTACTGAAATCTTCTACCAAGGTCATTTGTTCAGCATTTAAGCGGCTATCTTTTAAGGCCTGATTCAGGCTTTCACTATCCAGTAAAGTCTGGCCACGTAAATCTTCTAACTTTTTGAAAGCCTCTTTCGGTAATTTTATTTTTAATAGGTCCATTGTTTCGGCTGTGAAGGCGAGCACCTGCCGAAAGCGTGTTGTCGGTTCGGCTATGGGTTCAATGTCGAGGTGCATGTCGATGCGCCGATGGTAGCGAAAAAGGGGGGCTATATTTTCATAGGTGTTGGAGTGTAGTAATTTTGGATTTTTTAAATCATCGGGTGTTAAAGTCGCGTTAAATTCAGCGTTTTTATAAGCCGCCCAAAGCGCTGCATTGATGCCGTAGTTTGAAACATAAATGTTGATAGGAAATACATCGTCTTCCTCGGGAATGGGCGGATTGGGTACGTTGGGTGGCGCTTCTTCGTAGGTGTGCGCTTGCCCCATTTTGTCGAGCCACTGCATGCCGCCAGAAATGCCAAAGGTCAGGCCCTCGGCGCCGCTGCTTTTTTGATGTAGATAACGCAAGCCCGTGCCGGCCAGCTCGCTGGCAAATGAAAAATCAAAAATCATATCTTCACTTAAGCGCCCGCTAGCGGGGATGCTGGAAAACGTCTTATTGAATATTGCGCATAAATAATCGCCAAGTCTCAAGTCGTCTATCATTTTTGTGGTCGCGCGCCTGACTTCATCGTTAAAACATAGGCGCGGTTGAACCTGAAGAATACTATCTTGGGGGATATTGTGGCGGCTGGTATCGGCCCTGGCGGCGATCGCGCTTTCCTCGACTTCGTAGCCTCTAGTCGCCGCTCGAAAAGAAAATTTAAGCACGGCATTAATATTGAGCGAGGTGAAGAGGGGTGAGAACTTGTAGCGGCTGGATCTTTCACCCTTGTCGGTGACTTGGTTTTTGTGTTCTCCCGAGCGGGTCATCTTCCAAAAGAGGTGGTAGCTTTCCAGCCATTGGTAGTGGGCCGATAAATCCTTGATGGCAAAGCACAGCTCAAATTTTGCACCGACTCCCGAGCTGACTTTGACCAGTTTTATGCCCTCGAGGACGGCCCGGTGCTGGGAGAGCTGGCCCTTTAATAGCCGGATGCTAACGTTGCGGAAAATATAATAGCCCGACATGTCGGGCGGTGGAGAAAAAGCGTCAACCCCGATGGCGATGTCGGGTGGCGTCATTTTTGATATAAATTTTATCGCGGCAGAGGCAGCAATGTTATCCGCAAGATACGCAATACCCTTCTTGTTAATGGAGAGGGTGATGGCCTGCATGTATCCCGTCCTTAGAATAGGTGCCCGTGAATTGAGGCGTCATTGTTGTTTTTTAAGCCCGTTGTCGATATTTAAGGCTAGCTGGCGAAATAGATCCAGTAAATCGACTATTTATTCGGTGTTCCTTTTTACTCTGGGGTGACGTTATTTCTTGCGAGGTTTCAGCCTGTCAATGGGTGGGGGCGGATAGTAGTGAGGATGACTGGCTTGATCTTTACTTTGCCATTGCCGAGGCGGTAACCCCATTGAGCGGTCTGGTCGGTTTGGCGCCGACGCTGATGAGCGTTTCAGTATTACTCGATGTTAGGTCGTAAAAAAGCCGGTTCAGGGGCAGCTGAACCGGCTTTTTACTTTCTGGCTTCATGTCCTGTGAAAATCAGGCGGCTAAGGACATTGCAATAAGCCTTAGTAGCCACCACCCGTTGAAAAGACCTTCTTCGGATTGGCGACCATCATGGTGTCGACATCGGCCTGGCTAACACCGCCCTCTAGCAGTGCGGGCAGTACATCGCGGGGCACGTGCTCGTAACACCAGTTGGGGGCGAATTTCTCAACGTATTCACCGTCGAAAAAGTCCTGAAAACTACAGGCATCGTGGGAGACTACCATCTGTCCGGCATAGCCCTTCTCACACAGGGTGACAACCGTTTGTACGCGTTCGTCGGTGGGCAGGAAGGCCTCGAGGCCGAAGCGGTCCATGCCGATAAAACAGCCGCTGCTGAGGATTTCTTCCAGATAGCCAATGTCGGTGCAGTCGCCCATGTGGCCGATCACCACGCG
>MAAC01015569.1_pt1 | contig 27030 bp, 28 predicted proteins | sample 1115981 | NCBI WGS metagenome assembly MAAC01 (sample SAMN04961126, study PRJNA320927) | seawater metagenome | isolation source: sample BD02T64 sea water enriched with oil for 64 days | place: USA:Gulf of Mexico | collected 2013-07-27
TGTAAGTTTTAAAATTTAAATCGGGGACAAAAATACGAATCTTATCTTTTAATTCTAATCTTTCCGCGAAAATTGTTGAATCTAAATTAAAAAAAAATCTTTAAACTTTTCACAAACACTTCATTATTCTTAAAAATAATGCTTTTTTTTGTAGTACCACAAACTATTTATAGATGAAAAGAGTTGCCATTTTTGCTTCTGGGTCGGGTTCTAATGCCGAAAACATTATCAATTATTTTAACAAAACACAAACTGCAACAGTTTCTAAAGTCTATTGCAACAATAAGAATGCTGCAATTTTTGATCGTTGCAAAAGATTACAGGTTGACTGTATATTGTTTAATAGAGAAGATTTTTTTAAAACAGAAACCATTCTTTCACAACTTAAAGAAAGTACAGATCTAATCATTCTGGCTGGCTTCTTATGGAAAATCCCAACAAACTTAATCATCGCTTTTCCAAATAAAATTATCAATATTCACCCTGCATTACTACCTAAATACGGAGGAAAAGGCATGTATGGTATGCATGTACATACCGCTGTAAAAGAAAACAAGGAGACAGAAACTGGCATTACCATACATTATGTAAATGAAAATTATGATGAAGGGGCTATTATTTTTCAAGCTAAAACAGCATTAAATGATGCTGATACTCCAGAAACCATTGCACAAAAGATTCATTTGTTAGAGCAAGAACATTTTCCTCAAGTTATAGAATCTGTAATTCAACACTAAAAAATGGGAAAGAAAAAGTTTTACGTTGTTTGGAATGGTCATAAAAAAGGAGTTTTTTCTTCCTGGAATGTTTGTAAAAAGCATATTACCGGTTTTCAAGGTGCGCAATACAAAGCTTTTGCTGATAAAAAAGAAGCTGAAATCGCTTTTTCTAAAAGATATGATGACTATAAAGGAATTGATACTAAAAAGAAGACCTTGTCTGCAGCAGAAAAAAAGCAATACGGCACTCCTATTTTAGAAAGTATTTCTGTGGATGCTGCTTGTAGCGGAAATCCTGGTAAAATGGAATATAGAGGTGTACTAACGCATAACAAACAACAAATATTTATCAAAGGACCCTATAAAAAAGGAACCAATAACATTGGTGAATTTTTAGCATTGGTACACGGATTGGCCTTGTTAAAAAGTAAAAAAATGGACGAACTCCCTATCTATTCAGATTCTAGAATAGCAATGAGCTGGGTGCAAAAAAAACAATGTAGAACCAATTTAGTTTTTGATCCTTCTAATAAAGATTTACTCGACTTAATAAAACGTGCAGAAAAATGGCTCAAAGAAAACTCGTTTAAAAATCCAATTCTAAAATGGGAAACCAAAGCTTGGGGTGAGATTCCTGCAGATTTTGGAAGAAAATAATACTATTTTCTTTCAACAACATTAAAAAGATATGCCAATAGTGCTTTCAATTTTTTTGGTGGATTGCCATGATCGAACGTTTGAGAAGCATGTTCTTTAGTATCAGTTACGATTGTTAAAGTAGCGTGTAAGGCCTTGTCAGAAAACCGTTCTTCAGAAGGTGGCACAAAAGTTTCAATTTTTTGCACCTCCATTTTAGAAAGTAGTGCAGTAATCTCCTTCCTTGCCTTAGCTGTTAACTGTACTCTTGTTGTTTCTTGATTTACTTTATAAATGAGTTCACTGTCAGTAACCTTAAGTTCAATCTTTCTACCTCTCGTAGATGCTTCATACCTTATCTCTTTAAAGTTCAATGAATCTTGCGCATTACAATTTGTAATCATTAATAAAAACAATACATACCCTGTGATTTTCATTTTTTATCAAATATAATAAAAGCGCCATGAATCATGGCGCTTTATCGTTAACTACCCAACTTAGTTTCCTACAAAAGAAGCTTTGGCTCCTCCTGCAATAAACAATGCTCTCATTCTATCGTTTTGACCATCTGTAAACATATACATACAGTCATCATATACATAATCCATATAATTCATTGTCATATCCGCAGATTTACAGTGCACAGTAGGATATGTTGGACATCCTCCATTAGATCTATCAGAACTTGGTGTATCTGCAACAAAATCATCTTGTCTACATCTTCCATCTCCCCAAATATGACGTAAGTTTAACCAGTGACCAACTTCATGTGTTGCTGTTCTACCATCACCATAAACCCCAGAAGTTTCACCAAAATAATCGTTTCCAATTACAACTCCATCTGTTGATGCTGCTCCACCTGGAAATTGTGCATATCCTAAGATTCCACCACCAATATTACAAACCCATAGATTTAAATAGGTAGAAGAATCGGTAGCGTCAATTCCACCTTGACTCGCATCTTTCATCGCGTCATTAGTACCCCAAGAAGACTTTGTAGAAATCTTTCTATTTACAGCAGCAACTGTAAACGTAATATTTACATCTGCAACCAATCCTGCAAATTCTGCTGGTGCATTACCAGTATTTGGATTGTTATTATTAAAATCCTCGTTTAATATTGCTATTTGAGAATTTATTTGAGCTTGTGTTACATCACCTGAGTTATTTTCTAAAATATTGATGATTACCGGAATTGTAATTGCTCCTACATATGGAGTTGGATCTGGAGTACCTCCGCCGCCATTTCCGTTTCCACCACCACCACCTGGCTTACCTTTGGCTGCAATCGCTTTTCTTATGTTGTACTCAATGTCATACATTTTTTTAAACAATCCTGGGTTCTCATTCAGCTTCTTATTTAAAACTTTCATGGAATGACAATTCTTTGAATTTGAAGATTTTGATAATAAATCTGAACCTTCTTCTGAATACGCATAAAAGTTACTCATATCAATTTTAGATTGTTGTTCAACTACTTCTTCTGTTGAATCTTGACATGCTACAAAACCGATTAAGGCAAAAGCAAAAAGTAAAATAAATTTTTTCATTTTGTAAAAATTTTGAATTAATTAATAATAGTTTTTGAATTAAAAACACTTGTTGAAAATTAAACATATGTGAGAGTTTTGTTTAATATTATCGTTATTTTTAATTCGTTTACAATTTTAAGAAAACTTTAACACATACACAATACCCATAAATGGGGTATTTTCCTTCTAACGGTTTTCCGTGAAGAACACGCATAAACAAATACTTATCAAGCAGTTAGCACACACTGTTAGTGTAGAAAAAAGGTAAATGTAGAATTTAGGCGATTTCAAAAGACGTCAATTACCTACTTATCCGATAGGAAAAGGCGTTAATTTTAAGAAAAATTAGGGAATAGTATTTTAACGCAACATTTGCGCTGCTCTTTTTACAGAAGCGACCAAAATATCGATCTCTTTTTTGGTATTATAAAAAGCAAAAGAAGCTCTAACTGTACCCGGAATTTTATAAAAATTCATAATAGGTTGCGCACAATGATGACCAGTTCTAACCGCAACACCTAACTTGTCTAAAATAGCGCCAATATCATATGGGTGAACACCCTCAATATTAAAAGAAATAACAGCAGTTTTATCTGAAGTTCCATAAATGGTTAATCCTTCAATTTCTTGTAGCTTTTCAGTTCCATAGTGCAACAGCTCATGTTCGTAGGTAGCAATTGCATCAAAACCTATTGCATTCATATAATCTAATGCAACACCAAAAGCGATACCCCCACAAATATTTGGTGTACCTGCCTCAAACTTATGAGGTAAGCCAGCATAGGTCGTTTTTTCAAAGGTTACGGTTTCAATCATTTCTCCACCACCTTGGTATGGAGGTAATTTCTCTAACCATGCCGATTTACCGTATAAAACGCCAACCCCAGTTGGTCCACAAATTTTATGAGCAGATGCCACATAAAAATCTACATCCAAGGCTTGTACATCTGGTTTTATGTGTGGAGTTGCCTGCGCTCCATCAATTAGAACAGCCGCACCAACCTTGTGTGCTTTTTCTATAATTTCTTTTATAGGGTTAATCGTTCCCAATGCATTTGATACATGATTACAAAAAACCAATTTTGTCTTAGCAGAAAGGGTTTCTTCATACGAAGCAAGATCTAGTGTTCCGTTTTGTAACATCGGAATCACTTTTAAAACTGCACCTGTTTTTTCGCATAACATTTGCCAAGGCACAATATTGGAATGATGCTCTAAAGCAGAAACAATAATTTCATCACCAGCATTTAACAAATCAGAAAAACCAGAAGCAATCATATTGATACTAGCTGTGGTTCCAGAAGTTAAAATAATCTCATAAGATTCCTTGGCATTAAAGTGTTTCTGAATTTTAAGTCGCGCTTCTTCATATAAATCAGTAGCTTCCTGACTCAGTGTATGCACACCTCTATGAATGTTTGCATTCGAATTGCTATAATAATCTACAATAGCATCAATAACTACTTGCGGCGTTTGCGAAGTTGCTGCATTGTCAAAATACACTAAAGGCTTACCGTTTACTTCTCTTTTAAGAATTGGGAAATCTGCTCTTATTTTATCTACTGGAAACATTATCTAACACTTTGAAATACAAAAGTAGTGTATGGATTTGAAAACTTACATAAATGAACCTTAAATTATTATATTTACGTTTATAAATTTTTCCTTTCCTATGAAAATCCTAAAAAGAAGCCTGCTATTACTACTTACTGTTGTTGTTTTAATTGTAGTCATCAATTACCCTAAATTGAATATTATTGCTGGGTATTCTGCAAAAAGCATGAATTCTTCTGTGTTTCTGGCAGAAAGACCAATAGCCTTTACTGATAGTACGGACAATAATTTTTCTCCTATTAACTTAGGAACAGATACTGTAGATAAAACGACAAAGACTTCAACAGCTTCTGTTTTTGGCTTGCTAACAAGAAAAGCGTTTTATAGAGAAGGTTTAGGAAGTGTTTTAATTGATGCTAATTTTGATACCTCTTTACAAGTTAGAGTTCCTAAAAGAACCAACCCCGACAATACAACTCCTTTTCCATTTGGAAATGCAGCCCAAAAAGACAGCCTCTTTATCTCAATAGATTATACGAAGTTAAATACTACAGTCGCAAATTTATTTACCAATAACACAAAAACAAGGGCTGTAGTTGTGATTCATAAAAATCAGATTATTGCAGAACAATACGATACTGGCTTTACTAAAAACTCTCGGATTTTAGGTTGGTCTATGACCAAAAGTATAATGAGTACTGTTTTTGGCGTACTACAACATCAAGGAAAAATAAACATCCAAGATCAAGCACCAATAGCAGAGTGGCAAAACGACGACCGTAAAAACATTACGATTAATGATTTGCTACACATGAATAGTGGTTTAGAATGGGATGAGAATTACAATGAAATTTCTGATGTGACTAAAATGTTGTTTTTAGAAAGGAATATGGCTAAACAACAGGCTAAAAAACAATTTGTTGGTAAAACAAATGAAGCTTGGAATTACTCATCAGGAACCAGTAATTTACTCTCTGGTGTTATCAGATCTACCTTTGATACACATCAAGACTATTTAGATTATTGGTACAGCGATTTTGTTGATAAAATAGGGATGAACTCAATGGTCATAGAAACAGATATGTCGGGTAATTATGTGGGGTCCTCATATGCTTGGGCAACACCAAGAGATTGGGCAAAATTTGGTTTGTTATACTTAAATAATGGGAATTGGAACGGTCAACAATTATTTACCAAAGACTGGGTAGATTATATTACAACACCCACCAAAGGATCTAACGGAACCTATGGCGGGCATTTTTGGTTAAACGCAGAAGGGAAATTCCCTGATGTTCCTACAAACATGTTCTATGCCAGCGGGTATCAAGGACAATTTGTCTTTGTATTTCCAGACCAAGATTTGGTGGTTGTACGTATGGGCTTAGCTCATATTGACATTAATGGGTTCTTAAAAGGAATCCTAGATAGTTTTAACACTAATTTTATTGCGAATTAGGTGCTATAAAAATGCTCTTTATTTTATTAATCATTCCTTGTAAAATACTAAAAATAGCATCCGAAGAGAATCCACCAATTAAAGCCAATACACTTTTATTAAACATGCTTACTTGACTTTGAGGGTCAACAACATAAGGGGCTAGAATTTCTGACATGATTAATCCCGCCATGATCCCCAATAATATTTGAGACATGTATGCAATAGAATCTTCTGGTACTAAGGTTGCTCTCTTTAAAGAGGTACTTACCTCTTTTAACAAGTAGAATAATACTCCAAGACCTGCAACAGCTGCCAAATATGATAAGTTTAAAACTAATTTGGTACCACTACTATTCATAATACCATTTTTTAAAGAATCATTAGATACCATATCTGACGATCCAGTTGCAATAAATGCAATTAAGAAAAACAATGACAATATCATTAAGTTTCTTAACAATGGAAGCCTATTAAAAATCGATTTTTTAGCTCCTTTTTCATATAGTTTTCTACCATACACAATTGACTTTGGTGTAGCTGGTGCCACATTTTTACACAATAAATTGTGTGCATTTATCAAATCATCTACATTACTATTCTGAATTAACGGATTCACTTCTGTATTAACTGTTAATCCATTATACACAGCAAACGATATCATGTTATTAACCTCATCACTCAATTCATAAATAACTTCTTGAGAAATTCCTGGAACCTCTTTTTTCACAGCTGTTTTGGCCGCTTTTGGTGTTGCTTTTGATGGTGATTTAGAAACTGGTGCAACAGTTGATTTTGTTTTTGGAGGCGTACTCCTTTCTGGAACTGGTGTCGTTTCAGAGGTTTGAACTGTAGAGGTTTGAGCCGGTTTTGATGTGTTTTGGGAAGTCGGGGAATTGGTAGTTGGTGCTGTCATAATTAGTTGTTTTTGGAAACAGTTAAATTATAAAGGTTCAGTCATTTACAATTACGTAGAAATACCTGATTTAAGATTAGCGCATTTATACCCATAAAAAAACCACGCAAGCTGCGTGGTTTACATTTTATATCTCAAAAGAATCTGTGACTCTTATAAATCAAATCCTAAATTCACTCCCAATTTAGAAGCAATTAATTTATTAATTCTAGATTTTACTTCCGGAATTTTCACACTCTCTAATACTGTGTTTGCAAATGCATACATTAGCAATGCTTTTCCTTCCTTTGCAGGAATTCCACGTTGTTGCATATAAAACAACGCATCATCATCTAATTGCCCAATGGTACACCCGTGAGAACATTTTACATCATCTGCAAAAATCTCTAGTTGTGGCTTTGAATTAACGGTTGCTTTATTGCTCATTAACACATTGTTATTTTTCTGATATGCATTTGTTTTCTGAGCTTCTTTCTCTACAATTACCTTTCCATTAAAAACTCCTGTAGAACGTGCGTCATAAATTCCTTTATAATCTTGATGGCTTTCACAATTTGGCTCTATATGATGCACCAATGTGTGATGATCTACATGTTGTTTTCCTTCTATAATTGTAACCCCTTTTAAAATAGAATCGATATGTTCTCCTCTTTGATAAAAGTTTAAGTTATTTCTAGTAATATTCCCTCCAAAAGAAAAAGTATGTACAGAAACAACACTGTTTGTTTTTTGTTCTACATAGGTATTATCAACCAAAGAAGCGTTGGTATTATCGTTCTGAATCTTATAAAAATCAACGGTTGCATTTCTTGCTGCAAAAATCTCTGTCACCACATTACTCAATACCGCATTGTCTGTTAAACTCTGGTGACGCTCTATAATCTGAACATGTGCATTTTCTTCTACAACAATTAAGTTACGAGGCTGTATCAATGTTGCTGCTTCAGAACCCGTAGTAAAATTGATAATCTGAATCGGTTTTTCTACCTCAACATTTCTTGGTATATAAATATAGGCGCCTTCATTAACAAAGGCTGTATTTAATGAAGTTAGATTGTCTTGCTTTGCAATTTTATTGAAGTAATTCTCAATAACTGCTTTGTATTTAGATTTTGACAATGCCGATGACATTAAGCAAATATCCTTTCCATCATGAGTGACATCAGAGAGAAAAGAGCTGTATTTACCATCGATAAAAATAATTTTATAGGTGTCTATATCATGAATAAAATACTTCTTCACATCAGCAAATTCGATTGCATTTTCCTTGTTCGGAAAAATACTGTAATCGTTCTTTAAAACTGAGTTTAAAGAGGTGTATTTCCAAGCTTCTAATTTCTTTGTAGGAAATCCTAGTTTTTCAAAATTATGAAACGCTTCTGATCTAATATCGTGAATATCTGAATTGATATCAATTCCATTTTCAAAGGCTAAATACGATGATACTATTTTTTCTTTTAATTCCATTTTGACTTTATCATTCTGCATTTGATGCAAAAACTATTTAATGTAACCGCTATTCTTTATGAGATTCTCGCGAAACCGAGAATGACAAAACGAATTATACTAATTCTTGTTTAATCCAATCATATCCTTTTGCTTCAAGCTCTAACGCGAGAGAGGCATCTCCTGATTTCACAATCTTACCATCATACAATACATGTACAAAATCTGGTACAATATGATCTAGTAATCGCTGATAATGCGTAATTACAATTACGGCATTGTCTTTAGATTTTAGTTTATTAACACCATTGGCAACAATACGCAATGCATCAATATCTAATCCTGAGTCTGTTTCATCTAAGATGGCTAACTTTGGCTCTAACATGGCCATTTGAAAAATCTCATTACGTTTCTTTTCTCCTCCAGAAAACCCTTCATTCAAGGAACGTGATAAAAATTTACGATCTATTTCTAATAATTCAGATTTCTCACGAATCATTTTCAACATCTCTTTTGCAGGCATGTCTTCCAACCCTTTTGCTTTGCGAGTTTCGTTAATTGCAGTTTTTATAAAATTAGTTACAGAAACTCCTGGAATCTCAACTGGATATTGAAAAGATAAAAACACTCCGTTGTGCGCTCTTTCTTCTGGAGCTAGCTCACTAATATCTTCGTTGTTTAATTCAATATAACCTTCAGTTACTTCATAGTCATCTTTCCCTGCAATAATGTTTGCCAAGGTGCTCTTTCCAGCTCCATTTGGTCCCATAATCGCATGAACTTCTCCTACATTAACTTCTAAACTCAATCCTTTTAAGATTGATTTACCGTCTATATTTGCGTGTAAATTATTAATTTTTAACATGGTATATAACTATTGACGTTTTAATATATCTTCTAATTTTTTAAAATCTGCTGTTGAATGTTGAATAATTACTTCTGCATTTTTTTCTTTCGCAAAAGCTTCAAATTTATCCATACTTTCTAAGGTTTGTTTTACATCATAATTAAATGAAGGAACACCTCTATTTGTTCTATTTTCTTGAAAATGATACAAATCTCCTGTTAATAAAATAGGCTTTTCCAATCCTAAATCTACATATAATACTTGATGACCAACTGTGTGACCTGGCATGTATTTTATAACCACGGTTCCATCTCCAAAAACATCATAATCACCGTGTAGCTTTTTATAATTTTGCAATGCCGATACTGCAGGATCTTTTGCTTTTAAAGAATCTCCAGCAACCGAGTTGAATTCATTTTCTTGCACCAACCAAATTGCTTTTTTCATCAAATTTGCATGACCTGTATGATCAAAATGTGAATGTGACATTGCAAAATAGTTGAAATCTTCAATTTTATACCCAATCGTTTTTAGTTGATTCACTAAAGAATCTGGTCTTTGAATTGCAAAAACACCGCTTGGTTCATTAAAAGGTTCTGCAACTACCAATCCTTCTGGCAACCCAGCATCCCACATTAAATTTCCTTTTGGATGAGAAATTACATAATATGCATCTGTTAATTGCTTTGATTGACCTGTATATGTTGTGTCTTGAGAAAAAGCTTCTAATTTTTTCACTAAAATAGAACCACCAACCAGTTGGTATAACTTTACTTTTGGGATCGTTACTTCTTTCCCTTTTTTTTCTGAACTTTTACAACTCACAATACTAATTGCAAGTAATAGAAATAAAACTTTTTTCATGAGTTTGCTTTTTATCGGCTATCCTACAGAGCCTTCTAAACTAATTTCTAGTAATTTTTGTGCCTCAACAGCAAATTCCATTGGTAACTTATTTAGTACTTCTTTACTAAATCCGTTTACAATTAATGCAATTGCTTTTTCAGTATCTATTCCACGTTGATTACAATAAAATAATTGGTCTTCACCAATTTTACTTGTAGTTGCTTCGTGCTCTATTTGCGCCGATTTGTTTTTTACTTCGATATATGGAAACGTGTGTGCTCCACATGCGTTCCCCATCAATAATGAGTCACACTGCGTAAAGTTACGAGCATTCTCTGCTCTTGCTCCAACTTGCACCAAACCTCTATACGAGTTCTGAGATTTCCCAGCTGAAATTCCTTTTGAAATAATAGTCGACTTGGTATTTTTACCTAAGTGAATCATTTTTGTTCCAGTATCTGCTTGCTGATAATGGTTGGTAACCGCAATAGAATAAAACTCTCCAACCGAGTTGTTTCCTTTTAAGATACAACTTGGATATTTCCACGTTACCGCAGAACCAGTTTCTACTTGTGTCCAAGAAACTTTAGCATTGGTTTCGCAGATAGCTCTTTTAGTCACAAAGTTGAAAACTCCACCTTTACCATTTGCATCACCAGGATACCAATTTTGTACAGTAGAATATTTTATTTCTGAGTCATCTAAAGCAATCAACTCAACAACAGCAGCATGTAATTGATTTTCATCTCTACTTGGCGCTGTACACCCTTCTAAATAACTAACATAACTTCCTTCATCAGCAACCACCAACGTTCTTTCAAACTGACCAGTTCCACCTTCATTAATTCTAAAGTATGTTGATAATTCCATCGGGCAACGAACGCCTTTTGGAATGTAGCAGAAAGATCCGTCAGAAAAAACTGCCGAATTTAATGCTGCATAAAAGTTATCCGAAGTAGGCACCACTGTTCCTAAATATTTTCTAACCAATTCTGGATGTTCTTGAATTGCTTCAGAAATTGGCATAAAGATAATTCCTTTTTCTCCCAATGTCTTTTTAAAGGTTGTCGCTACAGAAACAGAATCAATTATAATATCAACGGCAACATTGGCTAATCTTTTTTGTTCTTCTAATGAGATCCCTAATTTTTTAAATGTGTCTAATAAATCTGGATCTACTTCGTCTAAACTAGCCAATTTTGGTTTTTTCTTGGGTGCTGAATAATACGCGATTTCTTGAAAATCTGGCTTTGGGTACGTCACATTGGCCCAATCTGGCTCTTCCATTTTCTCCCAAACTCTATACGCTTCAACTCGCCAATCAGTCATCCATTGCGGTTCGTTTTTCTTTTTAGAAATGGCACGAACAACATCTTCATTTAACCCTTTGGCAAACGTTTCACTTTCTATATCTGTATAAAAACCATATTCATATTCTTTGGTTTTTAACTCTTCTCTTAAATTGTCTTCGGTATACTTGCTCATAATTGAGTTGTAATTTTATAAAGAAAAACTTTCTCCGCAACCACAGGTGCGGTTTGCATTTGGATTGTTAAACACAAATCCTGTTCCATTTAATCCACCAGAATATTCTAAAGTTGTTCCTACTAAATACAAGAAACTCTTTTTGTCTACAATGATTTTTACATCATTATCTTCAAAAACTTTATCATCTTCTAACTTCATTTTATCAAACTTTAAATCGTACGATAGGCCTGAACAACCACCGCTTTTTACACCAACCCTCACAAAGTCTGAAGCAGCATCAAAACCGTCATCACTCATCATCTCTATGACCTTCTTCTTTGCTATGTCTGAAACTTTTATCATAATTTTAAATAGATTAAATCTAAATTGGGGTGCAAATATACAATATAAGTCCTACTTTTCTATAGAACCTAACATCATATTAAAGAATAGTATGATAAATAATTTTTATTCTTTTTGAAAAACGGGATTTCTTATGAATTCGAAATCTGAAAGAGACAATAAAAACGCTTTTAAATCGGTCTTTTCTTGAGGGGTTAATTGCACACCTCCAGATGAAACTTTTTTCATCAATGGGTCTATTGTTGGTGATGCTTTTAACCCTTCGCTATAATGATTTATTACCTCTTCTAAGGTAGAAAACCGACCATCATGCATAAATGGAGCCGTAAACGCCAAGTTCCTTAACGATGGAGATTTAAATTTCCCATTATCTGCTGGATCTCCAGTAACTTTTGCCAATCCAAGATCTAAAGACAAAGCATCTAAACCATTGTTATGAAACGCATTGTCTGTCCAAAGCGGGTTTTTATCACTACCATGACAATGAAAACAATCTCCTTTTGTTTCATCCATAAACACAGCAAACCCATTTAGTTCTGAAGCCGACAATTGCGCTTCTCCATTTAAATATTGATCAAATTTTGAGTTTGCAGAAATCAATGTTCGTTCAAATTGAGCAATGGCTTTTGTTATCAAAATCGAATCTATTTTACGCGTACCAAATGCTTTATAGAACAACTCAGGATATACTACTTTTGCTTGAAGTATTGACACAACCTGACCCCACGTATTGTGCATTTCTATTGGATCAATTACTGGCTCAATAGCTTGTCTTTCTATGCCAATTGATCTTCCATCCCAAAAAAATTTCTCATCAAAATTCCACGCTAAATTAAACAACGGCATGGCGTTCCTACTCCCAAAAACACCATCAATTCCTTCACTAAATTGTCGCTGATCTGTAAAGGCCATTTTTGGGTCGTGACAAGTAGCACAAGATTGTGTATTGTCTGCAGACAAGCCTTTCTCAAAAAACAATTTTTTCCCTAAAAAAATGCCTTCTTGTGTTTGTGGGTTATTTGAAGGGATACTTGGTGCAATCAACAATTTATGAAACAAGGTTGGTATTTGAAGTGGAGCTGAAACTGCAACATATTCTTCTTCATTACTTTCTTTTGAACAAGAAAGCAATACTAGAATAAATCCATAAAACAACAACTTCTTTTTAAACATCATATTTATGGAGTTACAACACCTAAACTAAATGCAGATTTACCGTTAGCACTCATTAAAACTTGGGCATTAAAATCTGGCATCAGCATAGAATTTAACGTATTCAAATCCCATAAATTAGGGTTTTTAAACCATTCCGAAATATCCATTTTCACCTTTATAATTCCTGACTCATTTATCACAACCTCTCCTAAATTCACTTCGAAAGAAGTGTCTTTAAAAATCACATTTGCTAAATCTGCTCTATCTACAGCCCTTATTACATGGTAATTAAAGTTATTTACTAGCAAATTTGACCCCATAAATTTCCCGTCAAATTGCATAAAATGGTATCCTCCACCTAGCATTGTTGGCACATTGAAACTGACAGAATTTAACTCTTGATATTCCCCATCCAAATTCCCTGCATTATTTAAGCCAAATATAAATGACAGCTTATATTTTCCTAGCGGTATCATAGCGTCTGAGATAAAACTCAACCCCTTTTCTTCTCCTAAATTTACCAGCTGTATCGTTTTGATTATTGTTTTTTGATTCTTTGTATTGGTCAATGCAACAGTAGAAATCAAATACCTAAACCGCTCTATACTTAACTGCTCTCCATTAGCATTGGTAAACTTTATGGTATTAAAATCTGATTTCGTTACAACTGTTCCATCCCAATGGTGAGCAAAATTAAGAGTAACAAACGCTGATGACGGTGTTATTTCGCTCTTAGTACAAGAAACAAGTATCAATACTACAACTACGATTACTTTTAAAAATTTCATTTATTTTAATTTGATAATCAATAAATCTGTAAAACCTTTGTTTTCTTTTACGTCTTTATCATCACTATTACTTTCTCCAACAATAACAATACTTTTATCATTCAGTTCTTTTATGTCAAAGGCAAAATCAATGTCCGAACCTCCAATACTCTTTTGCCACAATAAATCACCTGATGGATTAATTTTTAGAACCCAAACATCATTTAATCCATTATTCATAGCTATATCAATATCAGTACTTCTTGTGCTTCCGGTTATTAAGTAATTACCGTCTTGGGTAACACAACCTGCTCTTGCAACATCAAAATTAGATCCTCCATATGTTTTTTGCCAAATAATAGCCCCATCAGTATTCATTTTCACAATCCAAACATCTGCTCCTCCTTTTTGATTTGTTACATCTGTCTCTGAACTTCGGGTTTCTCCAACAAGTAAAAAATTGCCATCTGCTGTTTTTATTATTTGATATGCCTCATCTATTTCTTTTCCTCCAAATGATTTTTCCCAAATTTGGGTTCCATTTTTATCAATTTTTACAACCCAAAAATCATAGCTTCCTTTATTCCCTTTAACATCTACATCTACACTATCAGATGAACCTATCATAATATATCCGTCTAAAACTTCAACAACATCATAACACGAATCTGTATTACTTCCTCCAAAATACTTTCTCCATTCTATGGTTCCATTTCCAGCTAGTTTAATCCCCCAAAAATCACCGCCAGCATGTAGTACTTTTTTGCTATTTCCCAAACCTCCAGATGCAGTAACATCTAGAATACTGCCAACAAAAAAACCTCCATCTGTTGTTTGTATAATTGAGAATGCTTTATCTGTACCAGGAAACCCTGTAGTTGATTTCCACTCAACGTCACCGAAAGCATTTATTTTTAACACCCACACATCTTCAAAACCAGCATTAAAATCTAGGTCTCCATCATTACTTTTACTGTAACCAACCAGCGCAAAGCCATTATCTATAGTTTGAATAACTTTATACCCTTTATCATCTTTGCTCCCTCCATAAAACTTTTGCCATTGTAACTGATCTTGATCATCATATTTTAGCAACCAAATATCGTACTGAATGGTTGTTTTTACAATAGAGATATCTCCATCTACACTTTGAGAATACCCAAGAACTAAATACCCACCGTCATTGGTTTTTACAACACTTCGAGCACTTTCATTTTTAGAACCTCCTAAGGTCTTAACAACATGAATTTCAGGTGCTTTTTCTTGAATAAAAAATTCGGTATCACTTGAGCAGTTATAAAAAAAAACAACGGCAAAGAAAAATAAAATTAAGGCCTGGTTTTTCATGTATTAGCTTCCGGTTTTTCTTACAATAAACAACCCGCTATTACTATCGCTAATTACAATATTCCCGCTATTAAAGTATGGATACACATTCCAAACACCATTAAAATTGGCGCCATCATTAGATGGATATGTATCGAAATATCCTACCTCTGTCATTGTACTACTTTCAATAGAGGAGATATCAATAAAACGGGCTCCTGCTGTATAATTTGCTAGATAAAAAATATTCCCTTTCACATATCCGTTGTGATCAATTGCTCGCGTGGGTCCTGAGTACATAAACTTTTCTACTGGAGCATCTAAATCAGAAAAATCGAAGATAATTGTCCTTGTTTTAAACCCAACAGCTTGTTCATCCAACTCATCTCCTAAAATAAAATACTTTTGATCTTCTGTAAACCAACCTTGATGGGTATAACCAACATTTGCATACGATATTTTAGATATATTTTTCGGATTGGCTTTGTCTGTAATATCTACAATAACAACCTCATTTTCATTACTTCCAATCAATATTTCTTTTCCTATATAATCTGAATCGGGTCCATTATAGGTTACCACCTGTGCGTCATGACTGTAATTATCCATTCCCCATCCACCTTCACTAACTGGATTTTTAGGATTATTTATATTGATAAATAACGGCCCTCCTTTATAGGTTCCTCCTTTACTTGTTCCAACCGGATAGGCATATCCAGATGTTTCATTTATCACAATATTATGTGCACTACCAAATTCAGTGAAATGAGTATCTACAGAAAATGTGCGTGGTAAATTTGTCGTTGCAGCTCGTAGCCTTGTCAAATCAAAAACTTGCATTCCATGATTACTAGCTTCACTTACAATAAACACATGATTTTTATACACCTTAACATCTCTCCAAGTACTATTTTCAGTTGCCGTAGGCAGCTTTCCCAAGTATATAGGCTTTACCGCATCTGAAATGTCTACAAATGCCGTTCCGTTGTCTAATCCAATAATTGCATATTCTTTATTTGTTACTGGATCTGTCCAGCCCCAAGAATCATTTGCCATTGATGCCCCAATAGTTAATAAAGATACTTGGGACATTAAATCATAATCTTTACAAGGATAAATTCCTGCTTGTCCATCATCACAAATAGTTCTTTTACCTGGACTTGAATCACAAACATCTCCTATCCCATCACCGTCCGAGTCTTTTTGGTCCACATTTGCAGTTGTTGGGCAATTATCAATAGCATCCTCTATTCCATCTTTATCAGTGTCTATTATTACGTTTTGCTCATCTTTAGAACAAGAACTGGCCATTAGAAGTAGCATAATACTCAGAAAAGGAAGGCATATTTTTTTCATTACAATTTGTTTTTATTTCATATTCACTAGCAAATATAGTAAATAGATACGTTCAATATCACTTATTATAAGCATAGCATTTTCAATCCCTACATACATATTTTAACTTCTGCTACTCACCAACATTTCAGATAGATATACATTGAGTTAATCAGTTGTTAAAATTAACAACATATTTTAATAAGCCTAAATTTAAACCTACATTTATCGACAACTAAATCCAACTTCATGAAACAACTATTAATTGCCTTTCTGTGCTTTGTTACTTTACAAACCTCTGCACAAAAACAGCAGCCTTGGCCAAACGAGTTAATTACAACTCCAGTTAAATCAAATTACCAGAAAACATCTACCTATGCCGAGGTGATGTCTTACATCACTGCATTGCAAAAAAGATCTGATTTACTACATTTAGAATACATGGCAATTAGTAAAGAAGGGAAAAAAATTCCGTTGGTTATTTTAGCCAATCCAAAAGTAACTTCACCTGAAGAAGCAAAAGCATCTGGAAAACCAGTACTATATATTCAAGGAAACATTCACTCTGGAGAGGTTGAAGGTAAAGAGATCGTTCAGCAAATTATGCGTGATATATTATTAGGAGACAAAAAGCATTTACTAGACAATCAAATCATTTTATTTGCACCTATTTACAATACGGACTCTAACGATAAAATGAAAAAGGGGAGAAGACCCTCTCAAGAAGACAGTCCCGTTGAAGTTGGAATTAGATCCAACAGTCAAGGATTGGATTTGAACAGAGACGGAATTAAAATGGAAGGACTGGAAACAAACGGGTTAATTCAGAATGTACTAAATAAATGGAACCCAGAAATGTTGGTAGACCTGCATACAACAAACGGAACTTGGCATGGTTACGGAATTACGTACGCACCAAGTTATCATTCTGCTGGAGAAAAAGCACCTTATAATTTTACTTGGGATGTTTTATTTTCCGAAGTAACCAAAAATATTGATAAAAACTACAAAGTAAAAATTGGTCCTTACGGATATTATTCTACCAGACAAGGATGGCCTCCAACAACTATTTATACTTACAATCATCATCCAAGATATCTGGTAAACCAAATGGGTTTACGTAACAAAATTGGAATTTTAAGTGAGTCTTTTGCACATGATCGTTTTTATGAACGAATGAACGGAACTTATGGTTTTGTTGCAGAAATTTTAGAATTCACCCATAAGAATGGTAAAAAAATGATGGCAATTAATGCACAAGCAGAAAGAGACGCCATCAACAATGTTATTGAAAATGCAGGAAAAGTAACAAAAGGTGTTCGTTTTAAAATGGTTGCTTTAGATAAAAAGATACCCAATTATAGAACCTACGATTATACTCCGTACATCAACAGTAAAGGAAAGAAAAGCTATATCCGTTCTGGGAAAATTATTGATGTAAAAAATGTAACCAATCTTTCAAAATTTGACGCTACTGTTAGCACAACATTGCCAAGAGGTTATTTTTTACCAAAATCAATGAAATCAATAGTTGAACACCTAAGAAAACAAGGAATAAAAGTTACCGAGTTAAAAAGACGTAAAAAAGCAATTGGAGAAGTGTTTATGGTTACAGAATTGAAAAATGCTAGACGCAACTTTGAAGGACATTACATGACCACTGTAAAAGGGAAATATGTATCTGCAAAAAGAACTTTCAAAAAAGGAGATTATTGGATAGATATGGCGCAGCCATTGACGAATTTAGCTTTCTATATGTTAGAACCACAATCTGATGACGGCTTAGTTACCTGGAATTTCTTTGACGCCTATTTAAAAGGGCAAGGAGTAGATTCTAAAACGGTAGCATATCCTGTTTTTAAGTATTATTCTGTAAAATAACAGGTGTAAATTCGAGTGAATTTCAGGAATATAAATGCCTAAAAATTGTATCTAGAATGTATTTCATATCGGTTCTTGATACAATTTTCTTTTTTAAAGAAAATCACTTGAACTGACCTTGAACAAATCTCATATTTCTTTACATAAAAATCTTAAGATTTGCCGTACCTTTGCGGCATGTTAGAAGATAAAAACCAAGAGAGAACATCGTTGTCTGAACTAGGAGAGTTTGGATTAATTGAGCATATAACAAAGCACTTTACTGTATCACATACAGCTACAGTAAAAGCTGTTGGAGATGATGCTGCTGTATTAGACGCTTCAGAAAAACAAACCTTAATCACTACAGATTTATTGGTTGAAGGTGTGCATTTTGACTTGAGCTATATGCCCTTAAAACACTTAGGCTATAAAGCGGTAATGGTTAATTTATCTGACGTGTATGCAATGAATGGAACCGCTGAGCAAATTACCGTTTCTATTGCCGTTTCTAACCGTTTTCCATTAGAAGCAATTGAAGAATTGTATGCCGGAATTCAATTAGCTTGTGAAACGTATACTATTGATTTAATTGGTGGAGACACCACTTCTTCTTCTAAAGGAATGTTGATTTCTGTTACTGCAATTGGTAAAGCAGATAAAGAGGATGTTGTGTATAGAAATGGCGCTAAAGAATCAGATTTAATTGTTGTAACTGGAGATTTAGGAGCTGCATATTTAGGTTTACAAGTATTAGAAAGAGAAAAACAAGTTTTTCAGGTTGACCCAAAAAACCAACCAGACTTAGAGAATTATACGTATTTAATAGAGCGTCAATTAAAACCCGAAGCCCGTAAAGATGTTGCTGGATTTTTAAAAGAATTGGGTGTAAAACCAACTTCTATGATTGATATTTCTGATGGATTATCTTCAGAAATTATGCATATCTGTTCGCAATCTAAGGTAGGGTGTAAAATCTATGAAGATAAATTACCCTTAGATCCACAAGTTATTTCTGCCTCAGAAGAATTCAATATGGATTCTACCATGATTGCGTTAAGTGGAGGTGAAGATTATGAATTGTTATTTACCGTACCAATTGCTGATTTTGACAACATAAAAGGAAATCCAAATTTTTCTATTATTGGGCATGTTACTGCAGAAAACCAAGGAATGAGTTTAGTGACAAGAGCTGGACAAGAAATGGCCCTAAAAGCACAAGGTTGGAATGCATTGAAAGAAGACTAAAAAACTATAATTCATAAAAAAACTCGCAACTATTAATTGCGAGTTTTTTTTATGAATTATTTTCTAGCAAGGCTTCACAAAGCCTTTTAAAACTACGATCAAGTTGTCTTTCTTCTCTTTCTGCTATAGTGACTTTGCACCAATTCATTTAAAAACACCTCCGTTTTTAAATGGGTAAACTCTAGTGAAGTAGGAAGTATATCAAACAATGAAATTCCCTCTCCTAACAATACCGGAATTGTAGTCATTCTAAGCTCATCAATTACATCTTCTTTTAAAAAATTCTGAACTGTTTTTCCTCCATCAATATATAAATTGTAAAATCCTTTTGCATGAATAGATTTTAGAATTTCTTGAACTGACCCTTTTAACAAAGTTACTTTTTCCTGCAATTTTTCTGGAACAGATTTTAAAGAAGTACTCAATACAAATAGGTGTTTTTCATAAGGCCAGGCACCCCCAAAACCAAGCACAGTTTCAAAAGTAGTTTTCCCCATCACAATGGCATCAATTTCATTCATTAAATTATCAAACCCCAAATCGTTGTGTTCTGGATTGGGAATCATCTCTAACCAATCAAGTTCGTTGTTTTTACCAGCAATAAACCCATCCAAACTTTTTGCAATAAATACACTATTTTTCCCTTTCATATTACTCCTTTTTATTTCACAAATCGTTTTAAAGCGACTATTAGTTCTTCTCTGTTTTCGACATGACTCATATGTCCATCTGGGAATTCGACCAGCTCAACTTCTGTGTTTTTAACCTGATCTAACAGCTCATTATAATCTAGTACAGGGTCTTTCTTTCCTAAAATGAACATTTTTTTATAGGGAGAAAAATGCAATAATACTTCCCTATCATTTCTAATTTTCATCCCTTCTTGAGCTGCTATATATCCTTGTAAAGGTGTTTTTAAAGCTTCGGCTTTTATTGCTTTAATTTCGGCTTTAAAGAGAGTTCTATTTTTTGGCCTAAATAAATTTGAAATTGACATTCTAACCAAGTTTTTATAGTTGGTTTTTACTGCTTCAATTGCTCTAGTTCTTAAAGCTACACGATTGGCATCATCAGCTCTGGTTGTAGAATTCATTAAACACAATCCTTTTACATTATCTGGGTTTTTCTCAGCAAAAGCCAAGGCTACATAACCACCTAAAGAATGTCCCACAAAAACAGTTTTTCTAATTTTTAAATGCGCTAAAACCGCTGCTACAGCTTCTGCCATAACTTCCATAGAATGCACATAACCCAAACATTCTGTTTGTCCATGACCTAATAAATCAATACAAACAACTCGATTATTCTTAGACAAAGAATCTGCAACAGAATTCCACATAGTTGCGTTTTCTAAAAAGCCGTGTAACAACACAACAGCAGCGCCTTTTCCTTTTATTGAATAAGAGATCTTTGTATTTTTATAAAGGATAGAATTAAGCATTTAGCAAAAATATGTATCTTTAGTGAGTAAAATACAAAAATTCACCCCAAAATGTTCACGACTCCCTTTTCTAAAATTTCTAAAAGAAACGAAAAAAAACTTACCTTTTCTATTTTCTACCTGTTACTAATTACATCAGTTGTAATGCTTTATTTTGACACCTATGTAACCAACAAAACAACTCCAAACGGAATTGTTTCTTTTGAACTGGCAAAAACATTAGAACGCTCACAAGAAATACTAGATTCATGGTCTCCATTGGCTAAAATTTTTGCGGGTATTGGATTGGGTTTCGACTTTTTATTTTTAATTATATACACATTATTCATTTCAATTATAATTCATAAATTGAATGTACGTTTATGGGCGGACAAACCATTTTATAGAGTTGGAGAAATATTGATTTGGACCATGTTTATAACAGCTGTTTTTGATGCGATAGAGAATGTTTGTTTAATTAAACTATTGATAGGAAACTTAAAACAATTTTGGTCTACAATTGCATTTTACCTTTCTACTGCTAAGTTTTCATTAATTAGCATTTCTTTGCTTTACATTGTCACTAACTTCGTTCTTTTACTACTTAAGAAACGTTCGTAAATGAATAAAACAAAAGAAATTCTCATTACTGGTTTTGCCTTGTTTTCAATGTTTTTTGGAGCAGGAAATTTAATTCTCCCACCATTTTTAGGAGTGCAATCTGGAGAAAGCTGGAGTATTGTTACCCTTGGCTTTTTTGTAACTGCCGTTATTATTCCCATCATCGGAATCATGGCGCACGCACGTTTACAAGGAACCATGTTTGATTTCGGAAAAAAAGTCTCTCCAACATTTAGCTTGGTATATTGTTTAATTGTCTACGCAATTTCCATAACATTACCGGCACCAAGAACTGCCTCTGTAACACACGAAATGGCAATTGCACCCTTTTTTGGAACCTCCTATTTACTAACAAGTGCCCTCTATTTTGCGTTGGTATTTCTCTTTGTAATGAACCGTTCTAAAATCTTAAATTTAATAGGGAAGTTTTTAACCCCATTTATTATCATCATCCTTTTAGCTGTTATTTTTATTGGAATTTCTACAACTCCAACAGCGATTGCACCATCAAGCTTTGAAACGCCTTTTGTAAGTGGATTGTTAGAGGGCTATCAAACTTTTGATGCCATTGGAGCAATTGTAGTAGGTGGTGTTTTAGTAATCTCCATGAATTTTAAAAAGGATACTTCTTTTACCTTAAAAAAAGAACTCATTACAAAAGCCGGAATTATTGCTGGAGTAGGTTTATTAACTATTTATGCAGGATTGATTTACAGTGGAGTTCAGTTTAGTGCAACTTTTGCAGAAGAAGCTACAAGAACAGAAATATTATCGAGCTTAAGTACTCAAACTTTAGGAAACATAGGCACTACTTTTTTAAGCGTACTGGTGGCCTTAGCTTGTTTTACAACTGGCGTTGGAATTGTAACGGGTACCGCAGATTATTTTAAAGGACTCTTTAACAACTCTCAAAAAGCATATACAATTACAGCAATTATTGGTTGTTTATTAGGGGTAATTATTGGGCAATTTGATGTGCATTATATTATTGTAATTGCGTTACCAGCATTGATGTTTATCTACCCAATCACCATTGTTTTAATCTTATTAAATGTGCTGCCAGAAAGGTTTGCAACACCAGCCGTTTTTAAAGCTGTAGTTGGGGTTACCTTCTTGTTTAGCATTCCTGATTTTTTAAAATTTATTATCAGTCCCGAAAGTTTAGTAGACATTCAAAGTTATATTCCATGGGCTGAATTTAGTTTGGGATGGGTATTGCCAGCACTATTAATTTTTATATTTGTGAATGTTTTTAAATATTTTACGACTACCAAAGAGTAATTTTTTAACATGGCGATTCAAGATATTTCTACCTATTCTTTTAAAGATGTATTTTCTTTAAGTGTTGTTCAGCTCGAGAAAGCCTGTATAATCAACAAACCAGCCCAAATTGAAACCTATACCATCTTTTGGATTAAAGATGGAAAAGGAACCTATAACATCGATTTTAAACAGTATTCATTTGATGGAAGTGTATTATTTTTCTTATCACCAGGACAAGTGTTCTCAGTGGATTCTGAAAAGGTAAAAGAAGCCTATCGCATTAATTTTGTGAGAGATTTTTACTGTATTCAAGCCCATGACAAAGAAATTGCTTGTAACGGTGTGTTGTTTAATAACATTTATGAAACCCCTTTTATTTCTCCCTGCAAAAAAGACATACAAAAACTCGATTTTATTCTCGAGAACCTTGTTGAAGAGTTTTCAAGTTCTGCAACCGCACAACATGATATGCTGCAGGCCTATTTAAAACAGTTTATTATTCTGGCTGTAAGAATCCAGAAAGAGAATCACCAGTTAAAAGAAGATTCAGAATCAAAATTATTCAAAGATTTTAGTGTGCTGGTAGAAATGTCCTTTAAAAGCATGCACTCTGTATCAGAATATGCACATCGTTTAGGAGTTTCTCCAAAATCATTAACCAAAAATTTTCAAAGGATTGGCAGCAATACCCCAAGTGATTTTATTAAAAACAGGATCCTTTTAGAAGCCAAGCGTCAACTACTCTATTCTACCGATTCTGTAAAACAAATTGCCTATAATTTAGGATTTAATGATCCTGCATATTTTAGTCGTTTTTTCACAAAATCAACTTTAAAATCGCCACTTCAATTCAAAAAAGAGTTCAAAAAATAGGTCTGTCCAAGACTTAGGAACTTTTGTCCATTTTTTCAACTTCATATCCGTCGCATCTTTGTAGTGTACTTAAAAACAATGCAAAATGGAATCAACAAAAAACGAGCAATGCCCTAATTGTTGGGGATATCAAGAATACGACACAGCAAACCCAGAAAGACAAATTTGCGAATGCAAATCAGAAAACAATTAATTAAGAAAAATAGAAAATATGAGCACTAGAATTGAAACATTAAACCCAAATACAACCACAGGAAAATCTAAGGAATTATTTAATGCAGTACAAAGTAAATTGGGATTCATTCCTAACTTAATTAAAGTATTTGGAAACTCTCCAGCAACCTTACAAACCTATTTAAGCTTAGGGGAATTAGCCGCTAGTGGAAACTTCAACAACAAGTTTAGAGAGCAACTAGCCTTAGCTATTGCAGAAGAAAACAACTGCAATTATTGCTTATCTGCACATACTGCAATTGGAAAAATGAATGGTTTGACTGATGAACAAACCCAGCAAAACAGACAAGGTTTGGCTAGTGATTTAAAAACACAAGCAGCACTACAATTTGCTCAAAAAGTAACGAACAAAAGAGGACAGGTCTCTTCTGAAGAAATCAAAGCAATTAAAGATGCTGGATATAACGATGGAGATATTTTAGAAATTGTATTAAACGTTGTAGCCAACACATTAACAAACTATGTAAATCATATTGCAGATACAGCCATAGATTTCCCACCTATTGAAGCTGGTAAATTTACAGTTACCCAATAATAACCTCAAATAAAACAACATATCATGAAAAAAATTATCGTACTATTTATCTTAATTCTAGGCGTCTCTTTTACAACTTCTGCCCAACAAGTAAAAACAGTTTCTTTAGAGCAAACGAATGGAGAGTTTACTCAAAAACAAGTGACACTTTCTGAAGGAACCTATGTTTTTGAAATCGCAAATAACGGGATTGACCACAATGTTGGTTTTGTATTAGTTCCTAAAGGGAAAAAAGGAGCAGAAAATCATATTAAGAATGCATATGTTACAAAAGCTGTGGCAACAAACAAAAAAAGCAAGTCTAAAAGAGTGACTTTAAAAAAAGGGACCTATGAATATTTTTGTCCTTTGAACCCAACACCACGATACACCTTGGTTGTTCAATAATAAGGTTGATTTGATTTTAAAAGGCTGTTCTGTATTGAGCAGCTTTTTTCACCCCCTTCTTCTCATTCTTTTTGGCCCCAACCAAAGCCAGAAACCTGTAACTGTAAACAATAACAAAGCAATACTCATTAGGGTAGTATATATCAATTTGATAGGATTACCCGTAGTTTTAAAATACGTATCCAAAGCAGAACCATCATGAAGCTCTTCTATAAGATCAGAATATCGTCTTTCAAGCAACAACAAATTCCCTGTAGAACCATCAAGCTGAACGCCGTAATACTCAGTAAAGATAAATTTTACAACACCTTTAGTTTCGCTAACGTCTATCCTTTTTATTTCTAACATATGGCTATTTTCAACCTCTTTTTGTACATAAAAAAGCGCGGTGTTTTTTAAACTATCTAAGGGCAACCATTGCGTAAATTTCGTAGAAGAACCTTGTTGGGTAGCTGATTGTAAAACGCCAAAACTATTTTTTTTCCAACCCAATAAAAACCCGCTTACAGAAATAACAAAAAAGAAAACAAACAAAGTTGCACCCATTGTTCGATGCACTTTTCTAAAACCACGAAGGATTTTAGCTTGTTTTTTTCTTGTTGGATTTTTTACCATGACTTAATTAAGAATGGCGAATCTACTTTATTTCGCATAAAAAAAGCGAGTTTTCACCCGCTTTAACTTTTATTTATCTCCAGAACTATCGATTCATTAAATCTTCTATTTCTTCTGCAGCGATAGGTATATTTTGCATTAAATTAAATGGAGCCCCAATTTCCTGTAGTACCACATCATCTTCTAAACGAATTCCCATATTCTCTTCTGGAATATAAATTCCCGGCTCTACTGTAAAAACCATGTTCGCTTTCATTGGTGTTTTTAACGCACCATAATCATGAGTATCTAAGCCCATATGGTGTGATGTTCCATGCATAAAGTACTTTTTATATGCTGGCCAGTTTGGATCTTCGTTTTGCACATCTGCTGTATCAATCAACCCTAAACCTAACAATTCTGAAGTCATTACTTTTCCAACTTCTTTATGGTATTCTGCCCAAATTGTCCCTGGTATTAGCATCTCAGTTGCTGCATCTTTCACCCTATGAACAGCGTTATACACCGCTTTTTGTCTGGCTGTAAATTTTCCTGAAACAGGAATTGTACGTGTCATATCAGAAGAATAATTTGCATATTCTGCCCCAACATCCATCAACAACATATCACCCGCTTTACACGCTTGATTATTCTCTATGTAATGCAATACACAGGCATTATATCCTGAACCTATAATTGGTGTATACGCAAATCCTTCAGAACGGTTTCTTAGAAACTCATGCATAAACTCCGCTTCAATTTCATATTCCATTACCCCAGGTTTTACAAAACCAAGAATTCTTCTAAACCCTTTTTCTGTAATAGAACAGGCAGTTTGCAATAGCTCAATTTCTTCTGATTCTTTTACACCTCTTAGCTCTTGTAAAATAGGAAAGCTTTTTGCCCAGTTATGGGCCGGAAAATCTCCTTTTACTTTTTTAATAAAACGATCTTCTCTAGTTTCTAATGCTACAGACTGACGGTAATGCTCATTGGTATTAAAATATACCGTTTCTGATTCTGTCATTAAATCAAAAAAGATTTTATCAAAATCACCCAACCAATACACCGTTTTAATTCCAGAAGTTTTTGTCGCGTTTTCTTTCGTTAGTTTTGCGCCTTCCCAAATTGCAATGTGCTCATTTGTTTCAGTAACAAACAATACTTCTCTATGACTTGGATTGATTGCGTCTGGAAATAACACTAAAATACTTTCCTCCTGATCTACACCACTTAAGTAAAAAATATCTCTATGTTGGTGAAAAGGCAATGTGCTATCTGCACCTGTCGTAAAAATATCATTAGAGTTAAATACGGCAATTGATTTCGATTTCATTTGAGCCGTAAATTTTGCTCTATTTTTTATAAAAAGTTGATTGGCTATTGGATGGTATTTCATTTTTTGTCTTTTATGCTAACAAATGTACTGATTTATAGAAAGAATCTTTTGTGCAAAAACGGTGTTTTATTACAATTTATTCTTGAAAGCGCACAATGAATATTGATTTACAAGCATTTACATCCAAATAAAGTTTTTAATTTAAAATAAATAACACTACATTTGCCGCTAATATTATTTTTAACAAATTATTACAATGGCTAAAGGATCAGTAAAATTTTTCAATGAATCTAAAGGATTTGGATTCATCGT
>MAAC01015426.1_pt1 | contig 27019 bp, 23 predicted proteins | sample 1115981 | NCBI WGS metagenome assembly MAAC01 (sample SAMN04961126, study PRJNA320927) | seawater metagenome | isolation source: sample BD02T64 sea water enriched with oil for 64 days | place: USA:Gulf of Mexico | collected 2013-07-27
AGTCTATTAGTTATACCTAGTAACTTTTAGATTTGGCGATAGACAAGTTATTGTTTATGATAAAGAAACCGCTTAATTGCGGTTTTTTTGTGTCTGATATTTGTTATCAACAACAAAATGCTTATTTTTATAGGTACCCATTAATTATGACAATAACAAAGGGGCTGCATTGTTTGGTGGTTTCTCCACCCATAATGCATGACGGGCCCGTCCTATCAGGCTAAGTGGTTGTATTAATTGGGTAGTCGGTTTATGGACATTTCTGCCACTTACAGGACGTTAGGGATTCCAGTACCGCTGATACTTTGGATTAGATAATATATGGATAACGCCAAGCTTAATGAGTTGCCAAACTAGAAACGATCATTACGAAAAGTCGATAGTTTGGCAGTCCGTGCTGAATCTCTGGTTAAGCATAGGTAAAGCTAATATTTAACCAGTTTTACCTATGCTGTTCAATCTAGATCAATGATAAAAAGACAGTCGAATCCGATTGGAGTACCGACCTCCCCAGTAAATCCCGTCATGTCCACCATGCCTGACAAGCGCACAGTCCCCGTCGCATTTTCGAACCGGCCTGTACCATCAATAATTGAATTGCCATCGCTAGATGCTCCGGTAATGTGAGTCATATTTATCCCGTTAGGTGTCACTGTCGGATGCAATACGGGTTGTACTGTTGTACTGCCACGAGTGATCAGAGTTCCATTTGGCATTTTGAAAAAACTAGTGCCAACTAAAGCAAGACCACTACCAACCGCTGTTATATTGGATAGACAGTCTGTGGCTGTACCAATAACTTGTTGATTTTTCATGTTGACCAATTCGACATCGAAACAGATTGCCGGATCATCTAGATTGTCACCATTAATGTCAGAAACAAAGCTCTCATACATGCCTCCAGAGCCAACTAAATTGAGAACCAAGTGGTTTCCCCCACCTTGATTTGCGCCAACATAAAATGATGCACTTAAACAGATAGACATGATAATCAACAACACTCTTTGATTCTTCATGGTTTTTCTCCTGCTGAGTTTAGAGGCATAGATTGATAAATGAAGCTGTCACTATGCCAAAAAACAGCCTAATGCCCTTAATAATAGTAGCAGAAAGCTGGCCGTTCACTTTGTGCTTTATATGTTATGTACTCTGAACTCGCTACATCCATCCAAGTTCTTTCATTGCCCAAGGGGCATTCCAAACTTTAGTCATTTCTGAGACTTTCGAATCGTCGCCCATTTTTATAATGTAGACATAGTGAGTATGAGTTTCTTTGTTTGTTGGTGGCACAGGTCCACCCTCACCAGTATGCTTACCATGATACGTTGCGAAGAATATTGCTGTCCTCGAACTTTCATTGTAGCTTGATGAATGCAATTCATACGATCCTTCAGGAGATGTAACCGTACCAAAACCGTGCATCCAATCACAGTAGGCTTGGACAGAGTCAATTTCGGCAAGGGGCTCGCTTTGAGCTGAGAATAAGGCACCTTCTTGCACATACTGCTTGCACCCTTCCCATCCGAGTGGTGCTTCACATGCTTCGAAGAATTTTATTGCTACTTCAAATGAGTTCATAGTTCCTCCTAACTTTTATTTACTATGGTTTATTCTTGTATAAATATAGTTAATATTCCATCAAAAATCACTTTTCAAAAACGAACCGAAAAAACCTAATCTTCATATTGAGTGTTACTTAAATTTCAATGAAATACGCATTTGGCAATGTATCGGCAACTAATAAGTGGTTAATGTCTATAAAGCGCACTGAGAAGTCCTTAAGGGAATATGTTTTTCACTATTCAGATCATAATAATAAACGCAGGTAAGGAGCCTTTTATGTATAATTTTTTCATGGGACCAAAAAGGTAATAAAGATGAATGACAAAAAGAAATCATATACCCCCACAGACTTCTCGGAGATTAAGCCAAGATCTTTACCTCAAATATCAATGGAAGACCAACTTTTACCTAAGCCACTATATTACATCACCCCCAAGTTGCTATATGAGAGTGTTGAGCTATTTTATAAGGAAATTTCAAGCGATTAAATTAATAGGTAAGAGAAAACTATCTAAATAGATAAATACATAAAAAACCTGAACATGGATGAAAAATATAGCCTTCATTGTGAACATCCCTTCTAAAAGTTTATTAAGTGACATCCCACCTTAGCAACACTACAAAACAAACAAAAACACCTTAATTCCAAATGGTTGACTATAACTCAAGATAACCCTGCCCACCAAAAAAAGACCTTTTTAGTCTATTAGTTATACCTAGTAACTTTTAGATTTGGCGATAGACAGACAATCGTTTATGATAAAAAACCGCTTAACTGCGGTTTTTTTATGTCTGAAATTCATCATGAACTACTAAGGTAAGCTTCCGACTAAAATCTATTTAAAATTAGTGAACGAACAATCGGTAGACTAGCGTTAATATTCAAAAAATTGATTACACAGCTTTAACCGATGACATTGCATCGTTTTTATTATTAATGATTTTCCCTAAGGCTCATAATTGCAAAGGTGATGCTTGATTTAAATCAAACTCACTTTTCGGTTATTTCGTATGCTTATGTTAATTATTCCAAAATAGATAAAAGGGTGCTGTCATGACGGAAATTAATACAATACTATATGCTACTGATCTTGGAAAACATACAAGACCCGCTTTTCGTATGGCAGTAAGTCTCGCCAAACAAAATAACGCAAAAGTTCACTTTTTATACGTAATCGAACCAATGAATGCTAATACAGCATCGCTGGTTAACTCGTATCTGCCTGAAGGGACCATAGAAGATATATATCAACGTTCAGTTGATGATTTACATAAAAAAATAAAGGATCGCATTGATAAATTCTGCTTAGAAGAATTAGATGGTAAAGAATTTCCCGGTGGTAAACCGGTCGCAAATATTATTGAAGGTTCACCTGCCACAACCATAATTAATATGGCAAAAGATAACAATGTTGACCTTATTGTAATGGGGAGTCATGCACATAGTCTGTTAAACAACCTGTTTATCGGTTCAGTCGCGGATAAAGTAGTGAACAGATCTCCGACCCCAGTATTACTAGTACCACTGAAAAGTGACTAATCTAAAAGACGCATTTAACTAATATAACCAAATCACTTCAAGACGTAACCAATAGAAACGTCTTGAAGTAGGCATATATTGAAAAGCTCTGCTTCCATAACTAAACAACCTATCCTGAGATCGATCACCCTCAGGAAAGAATTTTTATGTGGCATTGACCCTTATAAAAAATATCGCTCATGGGCGATACCTACAAATAATGCATAGTCACAATAACACTAGGATGCAATAATGGCCTAAAATTCAAATAGCCACAAAGCATTCATTCATGTGTATTTTATTTATAGCAATCGAGCAACACCCTAAATATCCGTTGATTATTTGTGCAAATAGAGATGAGTTTCATCAACGGCCAACTCAAAAAATGCATGTATGGGCTCAGCCTATAGTACTGGCAGGAAAAGATCTTCAAGCAGGAGGAACTTGGTTAGGATTATCGCCAACGGGGAAGTTTGCTGCATTAACTAACTTTAGAAAGCTGCCCTTAAGCGAAGAAACGAAAAAATCTAGAGGCGATCTTGTTTTACAGGCATTAGCCAACAACGATGAAAACTTTACTGATGAACTCGCACAACAAGCAAGTCAGTATCATGGCTTTAATCTCATTCACGGCTCATTCAACAAGTTGTTCTGTTATGACAGTGTTAATAAGCAATCTTATCAACTTTCCAAAGGTGTACACAGTATTTGTAATGGCGCTCTGGATGATATTTGGCCTAAAATGGCATGGGGCGAAAAACTGTTAATTGATACCATTCGCTTACAAGAAAACCTCTCCATTGATGGGTTATTTGAATTAATGAGCAATGATAAACAAGCATTACCTAATTTACTTCCTGCAACAGGACTTAGTGAAGAATGGGAACAGTTACTCAGCGCAATTTTTATCTTATCGCCAACCTATGGCACACGGACGACTTCGATTATTACGCAAGACATTGAGGGCAATGTTGAAGTATACGACCGCAGTTATGCACCATCAGGTGCGTGTATTGCTAAACAAGAGTTTACATTGGCAACGGCCTTTGATCAGTGAATAAGAGTTTCTAAACAAAACACACGACCCTGCTTAGTAAACCGTTGCTTTCGCGGCAATAGTTTTGTCTCGGCGTATTCGTAGTCATTAAAAACAACTGACCATCATTTGATAGGTAGTGGTGCATTTTAACATCACTTAATGATCGAGAACACAACATTGCAAACAACCAGTACACTATTTAAATTTGTCGGGTTATAATCAGCCCTTAATTTATAATTTGTGAATAAGGTTTCCTCGGCAATGGAAAAACGTTTTATTACCGCGCAAGAATTATTAGAAGATTCTTTTCGTGTAGCCGCTAAAGTATTTGAAGATGGCTTTCGCCCTCAGTTTATTGTGGGTATATGGCGCGGCGGTGCACCTATTGGTATCGCTGTTCAAGAGTATTTCGATTTCAAAAAAATAGAAACGGATCACATTGCAGTACGTACTTCGTCTTATTACGGCATTAACCAGCAAAATAAAGAAATTAAAGTGCACGGCTTACATTACATTATTGAAAACGCTAACTCAGGTGATGGCTTATTAATAGTTGATGATGTTTTTGATTCTGGCCGTAGTATTGATGCACTAATTAAGCAGTTAAAGCAAAATATGCGTAACAATATGCCACTAGATGTACGTGTTGCTTGCCCTTGGTATAAGCCTCAAAACTCTAAAGTTGATTTTGCTCCTGACTACTACATTCATACTTCTGATGAATGGTTAGTATTCCCGCATGAATTATCAGGATTAACCCCTGATGAAATCATCAATGGCAAAAAAGATTTAGCAAATATTCAGGATTTATTAATCTAACGACTACTTACCTAACCCTGAGCAATTATTAAAAGCATGTCATCACGACATGCTTTTTTTTGGCCAATAAAAGTTAAATCCCTGCAATCATGATTAGTTTTTCTCCTTATTAATCACTGAAAATAATGATCAAATAGTAAAAATAATCAAACTTTTTTTTTTCCAATGAGCTTAATATTTACAAACTCAAATGGTAGCGAATAAAAATAAATACATTTAAACCTTGATCTATATCAATATAAGTTTAAACTTTCAGAAAATACTGAAACTTCAGAACACTAATATGATACTTACTTCAAAAATAGAATCCTTTGTAATGCATTGTGGCGAAATGGGCAGCCGATGGGGCTTTAATCGCACTGTGGGTCAAATGTATGGCTTGCTGATTATTCATCAAGAGCCGTTAACTGCTATAGATATTTCTGAAGCACTTAATATATCTCGCGGTAATGTCAGCATGGGAATTAAAGAACTTCAATCATGGCGTTTAGTGCAAGTTCAGCATAAGCCTAAAGATAGAAAAGAGTATTACTCTCCCGCAGGTTCAATTTGGGAGATGGCTACTCGAGTATTTGAAGAACGCCGTAAACGCGAAGTTGACCCTACCCTTTCACTCTTGCGCGATAATTTACTAGATGCGCCTGCCAATCAAAAAGAAGTATATGCACAAGAGAAGATGCATGAAATTCATGACTTACTGGAAACAGTCACTCACTGGGCAAGTGAACTACAAAGCATGAGTCCAGACAAACTTAATACCCTGATGAAATTGGGTGCTGGGGTAAGTAAAGTTATCAATCTTAAAGATAAATTAATTAACAAAGGTTAGGGACTGTTGATCTTTCGCGGTTAAATTTTGTTTAACTCTTTTTCAGTAATCACAGTATATTCTCAATTTACAGCCCACTATTTATGTACGTATAAATAGTGGGCTAACGGAGTTCATTATGTTTGAAACACTCATGCTGTCACGCATTCAGTTTGCCGCTAATATTAGTTTCCATATTCTTTTTCCAACAATCACCATAGCGTTAAGTTGGTTTTTATTTTATTTCAAATTACGCTTTGTTCAAACTGGCGAGCCTGTCTGGATGCGCGCCTACCGATTTTGGGTAAAAATATTTGCGATCACTTTTGCCATCGGTGTCGTTACTGGCATTACCATGTCATTTCAGTTTGGTACTAACTGGCCTAAGTTTATGGAGACTGTTGGTAATATTGCTGGTCCGTTATTAGGTTATGAAGTATTAACTGCCTTTTTTCTCGAAGCTGGCTTTCTTGGTATTATGCTATTTGGTATGAACAGAGTTTCAGCTAGGGTACATACTTTGGCTACCCTTATTGTTGCCATTGGAACGACCTTATCTGCATTTTGGATATTAGCACTCAACTCTTGGATGCAAACCCCACAGGGCCATGAAATGCGCGATGGTGTGGCCTTTCCTGTCGATTGGTTAGCGATTATTTTTAATCCATCATTTCCTTATCGTTTATCGCATATGGTTGTGGCGTCAGGTTTAACCGCCGCCTTTTGGTCGCAGGTATCAGCGCCTATAGATTACTTAAAGGTGATGATAAAAAAGCGCCAAAGTTGACACTAAAAATAGCATTAACGGTGGCAATGTTTTTAACACCTCTGCAAATTTTTATTGGTGATATGCACGGTTTAAATACGCTTGAACATCAGCCACAAAAAATTGCCGCGATGGAAGGAGTTTGGCATACCGAAAAAGGCGCTCCGCTATTACTCTTCGCCATTCCAGATGAGCAGAACAAAACGAATCATTTTGAGCTAGCAATACCTAACATGGCAAGTTTCATTTTAACCCATGATATAAATGGTGAAATCAAAGGTTTAAACGAATTTGAAGGAAATCACCCACCCGTTGCACCAGTATTCTATGCCTTTCGACTTATGGTTGGCGTTGGCATGCTGATGCTGATCATAGCCTGGGGGAGTCGCATACAACTTTGGCGTAATAAACCTTTGCCACGGTGGTTATTAAAAGCATTAGTGGCCATGAGTTTCTCGGGATGGCTAGCGACGTTAGCTGGCTGGTATGTAACTGAAATTGGTAGGCAGCCTTGGCTAGTTACCGGCATTTTAACGGTTAAAGATGCTGCCACCGATATAGCACCAGGTAATGTTGCTTTATCACTATCCCTGTATCTTATTTTATATGTCGTGTTAATGACCGCTTATTTACACACACTATTTACCATGGCAAACCGTGCGGTTGAAATAGAAGAAATCACCGATGACGAAAAAGTTAAACCTGTGGTTCATTCAGCACCAATAAAGGAGAATAATCATGTTTGAAGCTAATTCACTGGCGGTAATTTTTGTTGCACTAATGGGCTTTTCTATTTTGTTATACGCCATTTTAGATGGTTATGATTTGGGTGTTGGTATTCTGCTACCACTCACGCAAAAAGATGATAGCGATACTATGATTGCCTCTATAGGCCCTTTTTGGGATGCTAATGAAACCTGGCTAGTCTTAGCAATTGGCTTATTATTAATTGCTTTTCCAGCTGCACATAGTCATATTTTTAAAGAGCTCTATTTACCAACAGCTGTATTATTAATTAGCTTGGTACTACGTGGTGTGGCATTCGATTTTAGAGCCAAGGCAGCATTTAGCCACAAACCTACTTGGAATAAAGTCTTTAAAGTGGGTTCATTACTCGCAGCGATGAGCCAAGGTTATATGCTTGGCATGTATGTGATGGGTTTTGAAGACACATTAGCCGCTTATGCTTTTAGTTTATTGAGTGCTTTCGGTGTAGCTGCTGCATATGCTTATATTGGTGCCTGTTGGTTGATCATGAAAACAGAGGACGCGTTACAAGTACAAGCTGTTAACTGGGCCAAAAAGACTGGACTGCTATGCTTTATTGGCGTAATAGCGGTTTCTGCGGTGAACCCATTAATTAACTCTGATGTATACGCTAAATGGTTTGCTTGGCCGACGACTTTATATATATTACCTTTACCAATAATATGTTTTGCCTTATTTGTTTATAGCCAAATGCAACTGAAACACTTACCTGCCGTTAATGATAAAGGCTGTTGGCGACCATTTGTTGCCGCTGTCGCTATTTTTGCATTGTGCTTTTTTGGTTTAGCCTTTAGTTTCTTTCCCTACATTGTGCCCGGTAAGTTAACCATTTGGCAGTCAGCAGCAGCACCAGAATCACTAAGCTTTATTCTTTGGGGAGCAATCATAGTAGTGCCAGTGATCATCAGTTATACCGTATTTTCGTATCGTGTATTTTGGGGAAAGGTGCAAGAGTTGAGATACCATTAAGTCACTATTACTAATCACTTTTGCTGACAAATTGCTCTGGTAGCGTATTTAGTATCAGAGTCGGGTCAGGAATAGATGGCAAATAAAAGAAGTAATCAAGAAAAGAGATAAATGGGCAGAGAGCTGGCATTGTCGCCTAAATGCAACGTAACACAGTTGCGCTTACATACTAGGCTAGCCTGTAATCAAAACCGCGAACCACCAAGTAATGAACATCACTTGGTGGTTAACTAAAGTACTTTTAGTACTTATCTAGCTTAATTTAAACTGAGCAACTAACGCTTTCAAGTTAACATTGGCATTATCTAACTCTATCGTTTGATCGAGACTATTATTGCCATTTACCACGAGTTCATTTGCCATATCACTAATTGCCGTCATATTACGGGCTATTTCATCAGAAACACAACTTTGTTCTTCTGCTGCGGTAGCAATCTGTAAATTAAGATCGTTTATTTGGCTTACCGAATCATTAATCAAGCCTAAATCACTGGCGACCACTTCCGTTGATTTTGCAACCTCTAAGCACGTTGATTTTGTTGAATCCATGGTAGAAATTGCAGAACTAGAACCTTCTCGTAACTGTAAAAGAGTTTGCTCAATTTCTGTCGTGCTATCTTGAGTCTTAGCAGCAAGTGCTCTAACCTCATCGGCAACTACCGCAAATCCTCTGCCATATTCACCAGCTCGGGCTGCTTCAATCGCTGCATTTAAAGCGAGTAAGTTAGTTTGGTCAGCGATATCCCCAATGACTTTCAATACATTATTAATATCAGAGGTATTTCGTTCAATTTCTGAAATACTATTAGCTGTATTTTCAACTTCATTTACTAATCTTGCGACGATTTCAGTGGCCTCACCAACCGACTCTTTGGATTTCGAAGCTTGAGCATTGGTTGTTTGAGTAAACGCTGCCGTATCATTACTATTTTGAGCAACATCTTTTGCTGTAACACTCATCTCTTCTATAGCAGAGACTATTTGATCCGTTTCAATCATGTGTGCATTGAGAATAGTGCCATTTGAATCAACCTCATCTCTAAGTTTTTTTATACTATCGTCAATTTCATTGCTCGATTTCGACACATCAAGCATTAACCGCTGTAGTTTTTCAATAAATAAATTTATATTCTCAGAAATAAGGCCTAGATCATCATTGTTCTTAACAGGCAAACGAGACGTTAAATCACCGTTACCTTTAGACAAGTCATGTACCATTTCTTTAAGTAATAAAATAGGTCGATACAATGCTTGTAAAACCAGTAGAAGCACTGCAACTCCGATAATAATCATGATAATAGAAGATAATACAGCCTGATTAAGGGCTGTATCTAAAGAAGCATAGGCAACAGATTTATCAATGCCAACAAACAAATACCATTTTTTACCGTTCACTAGCTTTATTGATTTAGTAAAAGCAATTTTATCCACACCATTTAATGTGTAGTCTTGCATCATTTCATCTTGCGACAACATCTTTCTCTCTAGATCTGCCATACCAGCATTGCGAAAAGGAGTCCCCACAACCACAACTTTAGACGTTGAAGCCAAGACATTTCCTTTCTCGTCAGTAATAACTGATATCGCACCAGCTTGATTAATGCCTTTTACAGTATCACCTAAAATAGTAAGTTCAATATCAGCTAAAGCGACACCATCATTCATCACTTTAATAATTGAAACAACATCATTTCCGGTAGTTGCATCAGGGTAAACGGCTGTTATATCCAATACATTACTAGCTTTAGCTTGACTATACCAAGGGCGCTTTGTCGGATCATATAATTCAAGTTTTGCAACGCCATCAACCCACGCGTCACCAACCGATGTTGAATATGCTCTGCCATCATCAAAGCCAATATATATAGCAGTGACATCGCCCGCCGTTTTCGCTAATTTTGCAATACCAACAAAGTTATCTTGATACGAACCGTTCACATAATTATTAGCCAACTCATCAATTAATTTAGCTTTAGACTGAAACCATGTTTCAACTTTATCGGCTTCATAACGAATCATGCTTTTGGAGACTCCATTCACATTTTCAACTGTATTATCACGAATTTCATTATAAGACATCCAATTGGAGACTAATAAACAAAAGATGATTAAGCTACTCATTGAGATAATCAAAGCACTTCTAAATCCAAGCATTTTTTTCATATTATAACTCTCGGTTAAGTTTTTTTGTAAACGACATTCAGGTTTAGGACAATAAGATCGTTATTCAGTCCTGAATGTACTTATTCCATATAGGTTGTAACTTTCCACTTCTATTCAGTGCTGCTAGTTCTTTTGTAAATAGTTCAATGACACAATTTGATGCATATTTATGAAAAACAAAATTAACATCTGAATCATCTTTTAGTAAATAAAGCGACGTAACAGCACTTTTTTTTACGTCTAATCTTTGTAGTTGGTAATAAGTAACATCTTCTGAATAAGCAATGGCATCTACACGCTTACGCAGTAACATTTCCAACATACTGATAGCAGATATTGTTTCGACCTGCTTCGCTGGATTCTGTTGAATACTGAGTAATTTTTGACCGATATCACCTCTTACAACAGCAATGGTTAATTCACCCAAAGTTTTGTCTCGCAGGCTGTCAATATTTGACGTTAAAGCCAAAATAGATATTCTTGTAGTAATAGGTAACGGAACAAGTCTAAATTTATTTGCTCGCTCAGGTGTTGTCACCATAGAAAATGCTGCATATTCAGGATAACGTTCCATATACATTATTAATCTAGCCCATGGTAAGACACTGATATTATTACCTCTTTTCTTTATTCCAAGTTCATTGTAGATCATAGCTAAAATATCAGGGACAGCGCCAACTAAATGACCAGATTCATCTAGGTAGTTATAAGGTGGGTAATCTTCTGTTACCCACTGAAGTTTAGATAAAAATAACTTACTTTCACTTTCTGTACATGCAAAGGTTGATGATGTAAATAACACTAGTATTAAACCAGCTAAAAATTTTATCATTGATAATCGCCTGAGTGTAATACCAGTCGGGCTAATTTATCGACCCATTAGGCATAAGTTATTTGTAGGCTCAATAAGTGTCCTAACCAAACAATCAATTGTTATCTTTATTTTTCTTCCTTTGCTATATAAATACATCCTAGTATACGAGGTAAAAAACAATTGAATTTATATTTTAAGAATAAAGTATCGTCAAAGATTACCTATAGTTAAGCATAGTTTATTCTATATTCTCTTACTGGCCATTAGTGCTGTATTATTTGGTCTGAAGGTTGAGAAATTAAAGAATGTTATAGCTGCTTAACACTTGATTGGTTTAAAAGATATGAGTCAGGATTAAACGATGAATATCGTTCAATCCTGTTAATAACTTGGATTAATATAGGCTAACTATGAACGCTAGCCTCTAAAATAGCGCTGTTCAACAAATGGCATTTTTTGAATTAGCATTGGCAATTTTTTACCACGAACTTCAGCAAAAATTTCTGTATCTAATACTGCATATTGAGTTTGAACATAACCCATGGCAATAGGAGCGCCTTTTGTTGGCCCGGCCGTACCACTGGTTACCACACCAATATTATCACCTTCAGTATTGAATAACTTAGTGCCTTCTCGTACTGGAGCTTTACCTAAACCAACCATGCCAATGCGCTTTCGATTTACATCTTTAGTCGCTATTTGATCTAAAATAATATCAGCGCCTGGGAAGCCACCTGCACGTGCGCCATCAGTACGTCTTATTTTACTAATAGCCCATAACAAACTTGCTTCAACTGGCGTTGTTGTTTGGTCAATATCATGACCATATAAACATAAACCTGACTCTAAACGCAGTGAGTCACGTGCACCTAAACCAATCCACTCAACCTCTTCCTCAGCTAACAATAGACGAGTAATACGCTCTGCATGTTCACCAGGAATTGATATTTCAAAGCCATCTTCACCGGTATAACCGGCACGGCCGATAATACACTGAGCACCATCAAAATCTACCACGCGAGAATCCATAAAGACCATATCAGCAGACTCAGGCAATAAGCGTTTTAAAACGTCACCTGCTTTTGGCCCTTGTAAAGCTAATAAAGCACGGCCCTCTAGGATTTCTATTTCAACATTTGCAGGTAGATTTTTTTGCATATGCGCAATATCTTGCGCTTTACATGCGGCGTTAACTACAACAAATAAATGGTTACCAAAGTTGCTCACCATTAAGTCATCAAGCAAACCGCCTTGCTCATTGGTAAATAGTGCATAACGCTGTTTACCTTGCGGTAAATCGATAATATCAACCGGCACTAATGTTTCTAATGCGGCCGCAGCATTTTTTCCAATTAGTTTTAATTGTCCCATATGAGAGACATCGAACAATCCTGCTTGGGCACGCGTATGTAAATGCTCTTTCTTAACACCCATTTCGTACTGTACAGGCATATCGTAACCAGCAAATGGCACCATTTTACCGCCAGCTTCAATGTGAAGGTCATAACAGGGAGTTTTGAGTAATTCTTGATTGGATTCAGTCATAAGATCTCCGTAAACCGCCCGTAAAGGGCGGCCCAAAGTATAGTTTGAAAAAGCAGGTGATTAGTCTACTTGTTTTGTCATTTCAGCTGGAGCTTCGCCGCCGCTAACAAAGTATTCGCGAGTTAATTTAATCACTACTGGACTTAGTAAGACTAGTGCAATTAAGTTAGGAATTGCCATTAACGCGTTCATTGTATCAGCAAGTAACCAGATGAACTCTAATGAACCAATAGCGCCAACCGGTACAACTAAAATCCAAAGAATACGGAAAGGCATAATCGCTTTCACACCAAAGAAGTACTGTACACATTTCTCACCGTATACACTCCAACCTAGGATAGTTGTAAATGCAAAGATTGTAAGAGCAATAGCTACAATGTAGTTACCATAGGGTATCGCTGTGGCAAAAGCATTAGAGGTTAATTCAGCACCCGTTGAACCAGATGTCCACTCACCAGAAACAACAATAGCTAAACCGGTAATTGAACAAACAACTAACGTATCAATGAACGTACCTAACATGCCAACAAGGCCTTGAGCTACAGGGTTATTAGTTTTAGCCGCTGCGTGAGCGATAGGAGCACTACCTAAACCAGCTTCATTTGAGAATACACCACGAGCCACACCGAAACGAATAGCAGCCCAAACAGCAGCACCAGCGAATCCACCTTCAGCAGCAGTTTCTGTAAATGCACTTTCAAAAATTAGAGCGATAGCAGCAGGAAGTTCAGCAGCATGTACCATCAACACAACAATACCACAACTGATGTAGAAGATTGCCATTAGAGGAACAAGTTTACCAGCAACATCACCAATACGTTTAATACCACCCATAAGCACTAAACCTACAAGTACCATTAAGATAATACCGGTAGCAACAGGCGGAACACCAAAGCTACTTTCAAGTGCATTTGCAACTGAGTTTGATTGTACTGTGTTACCAATACCAAAAGCAGCGATAGAACCGAAGAGTGCGAATGCACCACCTAACCAACCCCATCTGCTTGATAAACCATTTTTGATGTAGTACATCGGACCACCAATATGGTTTCCGTTAGCATCTACTTCACGATAGCGAACAGCAAGTACCGCTTCAGCGAATTTAGTTGCCATACCAACTAAGGCAGTACACCACATCCAAAATAGAGCACCTGGGCCACCTAGGAATATAGCAGTTGCAACACCAGCGATGTTACCCGTACCGATTGTTGCTGATAGTGAGGTCATTAGAGCATTAAAAGGGCTTATCTCACCTTTAGCACTTTTATCTTCATCTGGGATACGGCCAGTCCAAAGTAACTTAAAACCTGTACCCAATTTAATAATAGGCATAAATCGTAAGCCGACCATTAAGAATAAACCGACACCAAGTATCAACACTAACATGGGAACACCCCATACCAAGCTATTGAGACTGGAAATTAAACCCGTTAAAAATTCCATAATAATTTCTCTCTGTTGTAATAATTTGTTTATATTTATGTATCAACTAGCGTTGATTTTATTATTTAGTAAATAATCGAAGACTTTCAAAAGAAGAAGAACAAAAGTTTCCAATAGGAAACAAGCTAGCTAAAAATATAAAGAATTGCAAGTTTTAAATTAAAATTGATAAGCTTTATTTTTTGCAATTATAGTGATTATAAAATAATACACTTGTTCTAAAAAGAAAGTAAACAGCCTTTAATACAATAGGTTACAAAGACAACTTCAAGAGGTACAATTGACTTTAGTAGGCGCTAAAGGCAATTGACATTATCTAACACAAAAACGTTATTCTGCAGTAATCCACAATATCAGCGCGTCCTCTTTACTCGTTGATATGACAAGATGCCCCATCGTTGCATCATAATATGCGCTATCTCCCACAACTAAGGTTGCAGGCTCATAAAACTCAGTCAACAGTTGAACTTCTCCCTCTAAAACTAGCAGAAATTCTTCCCCTTCATGACGAACCCATTCCCCAAAGTGCTCAAAATTTCGAGCATGAACTCTACTTTTGTATGGCATCATCTTTTTGTTTCTAAGCTGAGTAGCTAATAATTCATGCTCGTAGGTTAGCGTCGCATGGGGCCGGCCTTGCCCATCTAGGGTTACGTCTCTTCGACCCGTCACCTTTGTTTCTTTGGGTTTGGTGAATAATTGAGGTAATTCAATATTAAGCCCCGAAGCCAACTTTTGCATGACACTAAACGTTGGGGAAATCTGTTCATTTTCAATCTTTGATAAAGTAGAACGCGCTAATCCCGTGCGTTTGCTTGCTTCTTCAAGGGTCCATTTATTTTCAGTACGAATCGCTTTAAGCTGCACACCTATAGTCGACTTTTCCACTGCTCGCTTATTATTTTCATTATCCCCAATAGTCATTGAAGGATACTTATCAACCTGATCATGCTTACTCATCGTACCACCTAGCTAAAATATTTTATTTAAACAATAGTGGCACATTAACAACCTATACAGAACTCTTTTAGCAAACTAACAAGAGGATAGGGTTACACCTACAATACATGAGTGAAAAAAGTTTCCTATAGGAAACTTTTATTTGCTTTTATAAATATTGCCTGTTATGTTTCATACGTGTTCGAAATTCAAGCAATACAAAAATCAGTACTGGAAAGGTGATGGTAAATAGTATTTTTTATTTATTTACAATGAGACTTGGTCTGTTAAGTGTTCATGCTATTACCGTATAAATGCAGGTAAGATATCTATTCAAAATTAATATTATTGAATATTTTAGCAAACATAAATCACATCCAGTAACTAAGTATGGTTCATGAGCACTAATAGATAAAGGTATAGTACCGACAATATCGGCCCCTTTGATGAAGTCATTGAATAAGGCATCAAATAGGTATCGATATGATAAATAAATATAAAGAAATGTCTCAGGGTGGTTTAGCAATAGACGCAGTAACCTGTAAATAAAGACTATCAAACATAATCATTAGGTTACTGAATACATATTCATAACGCTTAGCTATTGAGGAATACAACAATGAAAAACACTTACGCATCTGGTGAACTAGGGCAATTTTTTTCAAGCGAACTCTCATCTACCGATGGTGCAGTTCAAATGGCCATTGAGCTTGAAGAAGCGCGTCAAAACCAACAAATTGAATTAATCGCTTCAGAAAATATTGTCTCAAAGGCTGTTATGGAAGCTCAAGGGACGGTATTAACAAACAAATACGCTGAAGGTTATCCAGGCCGCCGTTACTATGGTGGTTGTGAGCATGTAGATCTCGTTGAAACGTTAGCGATTGATAGAGCAAAACTTATTTTTAAAGCGGATTACGTTAACGTACAACCTCATTCAGGCGCACAAGCGAATGGCGCAGTAATGCTTGCCTTAGTTAAGCCGGGCGATACAATTTTAGGCATGTCACTTGATGCCGGCGGCCATTTAACTCATGGCGCAAAACCTGCTCAATCAGGAAAGTGGTTCAATGCTATTCATTACGGAGTACGCAAAGATGATATGCGTATTGATTATGATCAAGTATTAGCACTTGCTAAAGAACATAAGCCAAAAATGATCATTGCTGGTGGCTCAGCAATTCCTCGTCAAATAGATTTTGCTAAATTCCGTGAAATTGCCGATCAAGTCGGTGCCATATTAATGGTTGATATGGCCCATATTGCTGGCTTAGTCGCTGCTGGGGCGCATCAAAACCCACTACCTTTCGCAGATGTTGTTACCACCACAACGCATAAAACATTGAGAGGCCCTCGTGGCGGCTTAATTTTAACCAACAATGCAGATGTCGCGAAGAAAATTAATTCGGCTGTATTCCCTGGTTTGCAAGGTGGTCCATTAATGCACGTTATTGCTGCAAAAGCCGTTGCTTTAGGTGAAGTACTAGAGCCATCTTTTGGTGCCTATATTAAGCAAGTATTAAGTAACGCTAGAGTGCTAGCTAGCACATTGCAACAAAGAGGTTGTGACATAGTTACTGATGGTACTGACACCCATTTAATGCTGGTTGACTTACGTCCTAAAGGATTAAAAGGAAATACCACAGAAGAAAGTTTAGAACGAGCTGGTATTACCTGTAACAAAAATGGTATTCCATTCGATTCAGAAAAACCTATGGTAACTTCTGGTATTCGCTTAGGTACACCAGCAGGCACTAGCCGTGGTTTTGGTAATGATGAGTTTGAATTAATTGGACAGTGGATCGGTGATGTTCTTGATGGTTTAGTTGCAAACCCAGAGGACAATAGCGTAGCAGAGAAGAAAGTTTTGCAGCAAGTTCAAGAACTTTGCTTGAAATTTCCACTATATAGCTAGCAACTAATTAATTCCACGATAAGTTCAACTCTAAAAATAGGATTATTACCATGAGCACAGTAGAAAAGGATTATCAATTTGCCCCAAGTCACGAGTGGGTTAAAAATAACAACGACGGTACAGTTACTATCGGTATTTCAAACCATGCGCAAGAGTTGTTAGGCGATGTTGTTTTTATTGAACTACCCGAGCAAGGGGATGAAATAACGGCAGGTGAACAATTTACGCTCGTAGAATCAGTAAAAGCCGCTTCAGACGTATATGCGCCTGTTTCAGGTGAAATCATTGAAGTAAATGAAGCGCTAGAAGATGCACCCGAGTCAATTAACCAATCTGCATTTGTTGAAGGCTGGATAGCAAAAGTGAAACTTTCAGAGCCTGAACAATTAGAAAGTCTACTCAGTTATGAGGCATATAATGCCGGTATCGAAGACTAACTTCATACCAGCACATGCTTAACAATTACTAGACGTTATACTGGAGTTTTCATGACTAACAACAATTTATTAGCACAACTGAACGATAATTTAGACTTTATCAGTCGACATAATGGTCCTGACCGAGCCCAACAACAGCATATGTTAAAAGCGCTATCGTTGGATTCAGTCGAACAAATGATTGATAAAACAGTGCCAGATAATATTCGCCTTTTGCAGCCAATGACATTAGCAAAACCGCAAAGCGAAGTTGAAATGTTGGCAACACTCAAAGGTATGGCGTCAAAGAATAAAGTAAACCGCAGTTATATTGGACAAGGATATTACGATACCCATGTTCCTCATGTAATTTTACGTAATGTTTTTGAAAACCCTGGTTGGTATACCGCTTATACGCCTTATCAGCCAGAAATTTCGCAAGGTCGTTTAGAAGCTTTGCTTAATTACCAGCAAATGATTACTGACCTTACCGCAATGGAGTTATCCAATGCGTCCTTGCTTGATGAAGCAACTGCTGCAGCAGAAGCCATGAGCTTATGTAAGCGTGCCAGTAAAAACAAAAGTAACGTCTTTTTTGTTAGTGATGATGTTCACCCACAAACATTAGATGTGATTAATACCCGAGCAAAATACTTCTCTTTTGACGTTGTGGTAGCACCATGCTCAGAATTAGAAAGTCATGATGTATTCGGTGCCTTGTTGCAATATCCTGGTACAACCGGACAAGTACATAATTTAGAAGACATCATAGAACAAGCTCATAGCAAAAAAACCTTGGTGGCTGTTGCGACTGACTTACTGGCCTTAACCGTACTTAAAGCCCCAGGCGAAATGGGCGCGGATGTTGTTATAGGTAGTGCTCAACGTTTTGGCGTTCCAATGGGTTACGGTGGTCCACACGCTGCTTTCATGGCCACTAAAGAAAAGTATAAACGTACCATCCCTGGTCGAGTTATCGGTGTTTCAATTGACTCAAAGGGTAAGCCTGCTTTACGTATGGCTATGCAAACACGAGAGCAACATATTAGGCGAGAAAAAGCCAACTCGAATATTTGTACCGCGCAAGCATTACTGGCCAATATGGCATCATTTTATGCCGTTTATCATGGCCCACAAGGCTTGAAAAAAATAGGTCGACGCGTCAATCGTTTAACATCAGTGCTCGCTGCAGGTCTACAAAAAGCAGGTGTTGAACTGGTACATAATGAGTTCTTTGACACTATTACCCTACAGACAAATGAACAAACTGATGAAATTTATCAACGCGCATTAGCTGCAGATCTTAATTTGCGCTTATTACCGGATCAACTTGGTATCAGTTTAGATGAAACCACCACGTCTGCTGACGTTGAAGCTTTATGGTTAGCTATTACTGAACAGCCACTTAACGTTGACGATATTGAAAAAACGCTAAGTGCAGAGTTTTGTAACATACCTACAACTTGCCAGCGTAATAGTGAGTATTTAAGCCATCCAGTATTTAATAGTTATCACAGTGAAACGCGCATGTTGCGTTATTTAAAAAGTCTTGAAAATAAAGACTTTTCACTAACTCACGGCATGATACCGCTAGGCTCGTGCACAATGAAGCTTAATGCTACTGCACAAATGATTCCTGTGACTTGGCCTGAATTTTCACAAATGCATCCTTTTGCACCAAGTGATCAATGTACGGGCTATGAAGCCTTAGCCGAAAGTTTTAGCGATATGCTGATCGAAGTGACTGGTTATGATGCTTTTTCATTGCAACCAAACTCTGGTGCACAAGGTGAATATGCGGGACTTATCGCCATCCAACGTTATCATGCCTCTCGCGGTGAAGATTATCGTAATATCTGCCTAATCCCTAGCTCTGCACACGGTACTAACCCTGCCAGTGCTTCAATGGTATCAATGCGCATCGTGCTTGTTAACTGTGACAAAGAAGGTAATGTTGACGTAGATGATTTGAAGGAAAAAATAAACCTTCATCGTGATCAACTGTCTGCCATGATGATCACATATCCTTCAACACATGGTGTTTATGAAGAAAGTATCAAAGAAATTTGTGAGCTTATTCACCAAGCTGGTGGTCAAGTTTATCTTGATGGCGCAAATATGAATGCTCAAGTAGGTCTAACCTCACCGGGTTTTATCGGCGCTGATGTTTCTCACCTAAACCTACATAAAACATTTTGTATCCCGCACGGCGGCGGTGGACCAGGTATGGGGCCCATAGGCGTCAAATCACACTTAGCGGAATTTTTACCTGGCCACAGTGTAACTAACACTGAAGGTGCAGTATCAGCGACAGCCTTAGGTAGTGCGTCTATTTTACCTATTTCTTGGGCCTACATTGCCTTAATGGGCGCTGAAGGACTAAAATCAGCCACTGAGCTCGCTATTTTAAATGCTAACTACATTATGGAAAAACTCAGTCCGCATTACCCTATTTTATTTAGAGGTAAACAAGGACGTGTTGCTCACGAATGTATTATTGACATAAGACCTTTAAAAGAGTCATCAGGTATTAGCGAAGAAGATGTTGCTAAACGTTTAATGGATTTTGGCTTTCATGCACCAACCATGTCATTTCCTGTCGCTGGCACCTTAATGATTGAACCAACTGAAAGTGAGTCTTTAGAAGAATTAGATAAATTTATTGATGCACTGATTACTATTCGCCATGAGATAGCGAAAGTTGAAGATGGTACTTGGACACTTGCCGATAACCCATTAGTCAATGCACCTCACACATTAAACGATCTAACCGACAGTGACTGGCCTCGTGCTTATTCACGCTTAACAGCTTGTTATCCAAGTAGTTGTCCAAGCCAACCAAAATTTTGGCCAACAACTAACCGTATTGACAATGTCTACGGAGATCGAAACCTAATTTGTAGCTGTCCTCCGATTGAGAGCTACCAATCAACTGATACTTAAGTATCTATAACAAAACTAGCGCGTAACTTAGGTAATATATATATTATTCGCTTAAAAAAAATAACTACAACTACAACATGAATACGGGGAAAACCATGAATAACTTTAAAATTAAAAAATCATTAATCGCTTTAGCACTTGTTTTACCAGCCTTTGCTTCTTATGCTGAAACGTCTGAAGAAAGCTTAAAAAAACAGCTTACTGAAATTCAAACGCGTTTAGCACAATTAGAAGAATCTAAAAAACCAGCAGCTGGTTCAGATGATACTTCTATTAATTTTTATGGCTCTTTACGTCCTACTTTTGGTCTAACAAGCAGTGATTCTAAAGATAGCTGGGATGTTGGTGATGCATTATCACGTATCGGTATCGCAGCAGAGCATAAATTAAGCAATGGTATGACTGGTTTTGCAAAAGGTGAGTTTAAAGTTCAAATTCAGGGTGATGCGCACTTTGGCGATGCACGTAAAGCATATGTTGGGATAAAGGGTGATTTTGGTCGTGTTGCTATTGGTAAACAAGATACCACTCAATTCGCCATCATTGCCGGTCCAGTTGATATTTTTAACCGTGCATCAACACCACTTGCCTATGATGACGCGAGCCCATTCCGTCAGCAAGAAATGATTAGCTACAGAAAGAGTTTTGGTAACTTAGATTTTCGTATTGAAGGTCAATTCAAAGGCGAAACCGATATTGAAGGTAGTGACTTAGTTAACGGTGGTGTTCAATATACTGGGGATAGCTTTACCTTAGCTGCTGCTTACCTAACTAAAGATCTTGCTGGCGCTGATGAAAACACAGTAGGTGTATCTGGTTCAAAATCATTCGGTGACTTGTATATTGCTGCGGCTTATCAAGACATTGACCGTGGTGGAAATGGTCAAGATAGAACAACTATTGATTTAGTTGGCGCATATAAAATCAATGATATCTACAAAGTTAAAATGGGCTATTCTATATTTTCAGACGATTTAATGCCTGTTGATAGTAAAGAAATCACTCGCATCAATGCCACGGTTGAATGGCACGGTAGCCCAGATTTCTACTTATTTGCTGAAGTTCAAAACAACAGCTATGAAGATGAAGTTGCAGGTAGTAGAGAAGACAGCAATCAATTTATCGTAGGTATGCGTTACAACTTTGATTATAACTTTTAAGTTAGTATAAGTAGTCCTATACTATAACTTCAAAAGTTATATAGGTTATTAAACATCCCTGTTTTGGTAACCTATATAAAAAATAAAGTCTGTAATAAAAAAAGTCATTGTTAAGCTATGCTAACAATGACTTTTTTTATACTTATGACTGACAGTAATAAAAACGCACGCAACCGTTATGACTTAGTTTATCGCTAACAATTCAACATCAAAAGTTAATAATGAACCTGGCGCTATTTTTCCTGCTGCGCTATCGCCATAAGCTAAACTTGATGGAATATAAAAACGTGTTTTCTCACCAACAACCATCAACTGAACACCTTCAGTCCAACCTTTGATGACTTGATGTAAACCAAAGCCAATTGGCTCACCTCTGTCTACTGAGCTATCAAATACTTTTCCATTAAGTAAAGTGCCGTGATAATGCACTGTAACTTTCGAAGAAGCACTTGGGTGCTCAGTGCCACTACCTTCTGTTAGCACTTTGTACTGTAAACCAGAAGCTGTTTCTATCACCCCTTCTTCACTCTTATTAGACACAAGAAAATCACTGCCTAATATTGCATTTAATTGGGCCGCCTTTTTGTTGCTATTTTGTCGCATAAAAGTGAACACAACAATGCTAATAACAATCGCCAGTAATAAAAATGTACTCATTTAATAACTCCTTTATTAACTCCTTTATAGAGTTACTTGTGTAAAAATGCATGCTACTTAATTCTTCACTAATTTACTAGTTCAAAGACCTTAAGTTTCTTTAATCTTGTTTATCTTTCTATTGATCAGGGTCAACCTTAGTAGATTGCATAATACATTGAGATGGCCTAAATTAGTGGGCTTAAATGTAAGGCTTTAATGGATTAAAAAGCATGAAGAATATATTTATTACACTGACTATAACGCTACTGGTTAGCTGTAGCAGCACCCCTGACTTTCCCACGATAAATGACCCGAGCGTTGAGTTAACAAGTATCAAAAAACAGTACAAAAAAGAGTTAGCCAATATACACGTTGGTGACTATATCGATTTTGTTGCTAAGCAGTTTCCCAAGATATTTATCGCTTCAGATAATATGAAAAACACCATTTATGAGTTTACATACCAGCAGCAATATATTTTAGCTGACAATAATAATGATCTAACAAAAACATATACTCAAACATTGCGCTTTTATTTCATCAATAGAAAACTAGCGCATTGGCAAGTAAAAAAATAGCAAAGAAAAAAGCCCTTTACCGTTATGATCGGTAAAGGGCTTTATAATTCACTGTTTGCACTGACAGTCATAACATTGGGAATGTTAGAACTTCATTACCACACGACCCGTGATCTCACCATTTAACATCTCATCAAAAATATCATTGATATCTTCAAGAGATTTTTCAATAGTAATGGCTTTCACTTTTCCGCGTGCGGCAAAGTCTAAACACTCGACTAAATCTTTACGAGTGCCAACAATAGAGCCAACAACACTAACGCCATTAAGCACAGTATCAAAAATTGGCAATGGCATATCTTCAGGAGGTAAACCGACTAAAACACACTTACCACCACGACGAATAACTTTATAACTTTGCTCAAAACCACTTTTACTTACCGCGGTACAAATACTGGCATGAACGCCGCCGGTTTCAGCAAGGACCTTGGCAACAACATCATCATGTTTAAAGTCTAAACAAAGTGAAGCACCCAATTTTTTAGCAAGTTCTAACTTGGCCTCACCTGTATCAACAGCAATAACATTTAACCCCATAGCAACGGCATATTGCACTGCTAAATGACCCAAGCCACCAATACCGAAAATAGCGACCCACTCACCAGGTTTCGCAGTCGAAACTTTCAGTGCTTTGTATGTTGTAACACCTGCACAAAATAATGGCGCTGCATCAACATAATCAATACCATCAGGTATTTTCACCACATAATTACCATCGGCTTTACAATACTCAGCGTAGCTTCCATCGACTGAGTAACCGGCATTTTGTTGTGATAAACAAAGGTTTTCATCGCCCGTTAAACAGTAATCACAATAACCACAGGCGCTATAAAGCCACGGAATGCCTACACGATCGCCGACTTTACAATGACTAACCTGATCGCCAACTTCAACTATCTCACCAACACCTTCATGACCTGGTACTAAAGGCATTTTAGGCTTTACTGGCCAATCTCCATGACAGGCATGTAAATCGGTATGACAGACCCCACAAGCGTGGATCTTAACTAATACTTCATGGCTTGAAATCGTTGGCTTGTCTAGTTGCTCAATTTCAAGTTTACCCTTAAATTGATGATTAACTGCTGCTTTCATAGTTGAACTCCTTTTTCAGTAATGATGGGATTTAGCATATACCCGTTCCACTTGAAGATGATCGTTTCAGGAGACCTGAGCGAATCATAATCAAGGCACATTTTTTGTTAATGGTTATTCCCTTAAAAATAAATGTAACGACGAGTATTCTTTGCTCGGTTTTCCCCGCAGGGCTGGTTTAGAAACGCTTTATGCTGCGTTATTGATTTCGACAATAGAATAACTATTCACATCAACCAATGCCTTGCCTAAAGGCGTTTCTAATTCCAGCTGAATCCTGCATCTTCAAGTAGAGCGGGTATATATACCCAAGCCACTTGGAAATGCTCGATTTCAGCAAGACGAGAATCGTGCCAAATACTAGGCTTAAAATGTGTGGTGTGGTCGTTCCCCACCTCCATTTTATAACGACGAAGTTGGTCGATTATCGCCTTGCCCTTTGGGAACTCGGGTATAATTCATTGTAAAACCCTTGCTTAATAAGACCACGATATAGATCAATAAAAGCGCATGAAAATTCGCTATCTATTGTGTGTTTAGATTAGCGAAGGAGTATTATTTCTATCCAGAAGATATAGTGTTTTAAATAATGAAGTTAATCGATATTCGGGGATTTAAAGCAGAGGTTGTTAGAGTAGCCATCCATGGCTTAAATATATTACAGAGTATTTTATATCGTCATTATAGTAACGTCAGTTCTTTTATAGAAAAGTACTGACATTAAACAACATTAGAAATTAAGTTTGTAACCTAATGCAATTTTATCAGATGCTGCGTATACGGCTTCTGCTTCATAGCCCCAAGCACTATATTCGACATAAAAACTGCCAAGTTTAGGCTTAGAAATAATAGCCGATATTGATGTTCAATCGCTTATTCCAATCATCAGCATTGCCGACTAAAGTACCACCGAGAAATGGCTGGTTTTTAGCAATAACAAAGTCAACATATGCGTAAACGCCACCAGCACTGATCGCAACGCCAGTTGCATTCATTGTAGTATCGTCTAACCCAGCTGACTTATCGGTTACTAAGTTATAATCGTTGTAGTAAGTCAGGTTGGTGATAGGTCCAAGAGACACTGATTGACTGTAAGATAAGTTAAGGTTATACGACGTAGCTTCTGTTGGAATTGTGTCATAGAATGCCCAAGCGCCCACAGCGACAGCATCAGAGCCGTTATCTAGATCATATTCATACTCTGAAACTTGGAACATAATACCGATATTTTCAATCTTACTATTCACATGAAAAGCGTATGCTGTGTGATCGCCTACAGAGCCAACACCTGAGCCACCTTCAAGATCACCTGATAATAATGATACACCCACTTCGGTATTAGAGAAGAAATTATAAGAATACCTTAAGTTTACCGTATTACTTTCGCCCATTTCTTGCGCAGGAGCACTCCAAATACCTTCGCCACCAGCAAAGTCTCGGATGCCAACTACATCATAAGAATAGCGATGAGTTTTGTCACCTGAATAGCCGTCAACACCACCTTTTTCGTCATTTAAAAAATAGGCAACACGGATATCATGTTTGTCATATTTACCTGTAAATGATAAACCTGCGTCGTAGTCATCTTCTAAACCGGCATAATAACCAGAGCTAAAGAAGAAGTTATTGGAGTTATAGTTTAAGTTACCAAAAGGAACTTGAGTAATACCTACTTTTCCTTCCCAGTTATCACTGAATTGGTAACCTACATCGGCGTGATGAATTACATTCATGTATTGATACCAGCGATATTGAGCTGACAAGGTAACATCACCAATACTACCGTTTACATCTAAACGAAAGACGTCAAAATCAAAATCTCCACCACGATCTTTATTGTCATCATCATAGTCTTCATAGCTATACTGAAAACGTACAGCACCGCCAATTTTAATTTTAGGCGTTAAATCTGTAGTGGTTTTTGTATTGGTATTAACTTCTTTCTTCAGCTCAGCAACTTGCTTTTCAAGTTGTTCTAGTCGCTCAATTTTAGTAGTTTCTGTGGCCGCAAAGGCTGTTGTTGAGCTTGCTAACAATAAACCAAGTAATGGGATGGATGTTTTCATTTGTTATTCTCCAAAAGATAATTCGCATTTATTTTTATATTTAGTTACGTTTTTCATGTTGTTATTTCTTAGAGCATATTCAGAATGCTTAACAGCGTTAAAACTACTTAAATATGTTCTTGTTAACTTCGAAAATAATACTAAGGAGATATCAACCAACATTGAAGTCAATTAACTTAATCACTCAATAAGAGAATCTTATATCAAGAAAACAAAGAAACTCTCAACTATCACTTAACACCTTGTTATTAACAAATATAATTACAAAATCGTCACATTGAAAGTAGTTAAAAAATGAGAGTGATAAATTATATTCAAACAAAAACATCCCCTAAAGCACCCATATTTTGTCCGTGAATTATTCATATCTCGATCTTAAAATGATCCATTCTCACTGACTTTAAAATACTCACAGTTCAGATTACTAGGCAAGCTACTAGTGGATTAATCAGACAATTTAAAATACTTATCGACCAGTAATATATTTTCATTAGACTGCGATGAGCCAATCATTAATACTGGATAGATTTACCATAGGGTTATTTATTAGAAGGTCCCTTTGATAACCTGCTTTATTACCGGATTTGTTCCCAGCATTATGCCTAACAGAAATATTCACCCGATAAATTACCGCCATGTTGATTGAATCATCCTTATTAGTAGTGGCTTTAATCGCCGTCATAGCAGGCTCTGCTCTTCAAAGTATGTCAGGCTTTGGATTAGCGGTTATCGCCTCACCTGTTTTGGTCATCATTAATCCTAATTTCTTACCTGCACCTATACTGGCATTAGGTTGTATTTTGTCACTGTTAAATTGTATTCGTTATCGGCAGCAATTACATTTTAGCAATATAAAACTAGCGCTTCTGGCGCGAATTCCTGGCTCGATACTGGGAATTTTATTGTTAGCTTTATTGCCATCAATATTCTTTTCCGTCGGTTTCTCCCTACTGATTATGCTCTCAGTGTTACTGACTTACCGACGAGTTAATATTCACCACAGTTCGAAAAATTTAATGTTAGCGGGTTTTTGTTCAGGACTTATGGGCACC
>MAAC01009443.1_pt1 | contig 26997 bp, 22 predicted proteins | sample 1115981 | NCBI WGS metagenome assembly MAAC01 (sample SAMN04961126, study PRJNA320927) | seawater metagenome | isolation source: sample BD02T64 sea water enriched with oil for 64 days | place: USA:Gulf of Mexico | collected 2013-07-27
CCTCAGGGAAAGCGGCATACAGGCGAACTCACTTAAATACCAAGATACCCAGCTAGTTTTCTAGTTGGGTATTTTTTTGTCCCGTCGATAAGACCGATAAATGTCTACGACACTCTTACCTCAGGGAAAGCGGCATACAGGCGAACTCACTTTAGTTTTATAATACCCAATTAGTACTGCTAACTGGGTATTTTTTTGCCTATTGAAAAGTCAGATCAAGACATGTCTACGACACTCTTACCTCAGGGAAAGCGGCATACAGGCGGGCTCACTTAAATACCAAGATACCCAGTTAGTTTTCTAGCTGGGTATTTCTTTGTCTTGTTGATAAGACCGATAAATGTCCACGACCCTCTTGCCTCAGGGAAAGCGGCTTACAGGCGGGCTCACTCATTATCTACAGTGTTTTCAATGTGTTGCATCTCTTTATAGAGGTGAGAAAACATGGTTCAGAAACTGGTACACAACCGAAAGCAATACTTGTTGCTACGCGGTAGAACTTACTATTTCAGGTACACAATTCCGACAGAAGTAAGAAGGCTCTGTCTCGATCTTCCGATTGAGGTGAAGCGGAGCCTTCGAACTGACTCCTGCACAGATGCTCTGGCGTTGATCGCACAGAAGCTCCATCTGATCAAAGTCATCCAAAAAACTACCAATCCCCAAGTTATCTCAAAGCTACTTATGCAGCTGTTGGATTTCTCCAAAGAGTTTTCTGCGTGGGCGAAAGACCAGCTTGCAGGATTATCCTTAAGACCTAGCGTCAACTCAAAGTCACAGCCTGTGTCCTAGCAGTCTTGGATTCTCGACGGATATATTGAACTATCGGTTGGGCCAGTTCGTTGAGTTGATTGGATTGCCACCAAAGTAACTGCTAACTTACTTTTATACAATTAAATTGTATTTCACGAACTGCCGAGTTCGTTGGTATGATTGGTAAAGCGTTCGATAGTGCGAGTTGTCCAAATGGCAACAAGTTAGTCAGAATGTTATCCATTAGATTGCATGAAAAAGGAGTCGTTCATTAGCTGATTGCTTTGATGAGTGTAATAGCCAGCCTCGGCGGTTAACTTGACATATTGAGCCCAAAGGGGATCAGATTTCATTGCCTCACGCTTTTGCTCTCGGTCAGCTGCATTTTTGTAGCACCAAATATGTGTGAATGAATGGCTGGTACCTGTCTCTGGAATTAAAAAAGCAAAGGGGGAGCCTAAATACTTTCTCTGAGTAGTAAAGCCGTGTTGGCGATACAGCTCGAGTTGTTTTTGCAGTGTGCCAGGGCGTGTAGTGTAAGTGCGAACATCAAATAGCATAGTGATTTCCTGTTATGATAAAGCCCCTGTCTTGCGGGGCTGTGATAATTTGTGTCAATCTTCAAAATGCCCGAAAGATGCGAATTTTCCCCCTTGGTATAAGGTAACAGGGGAGAATGGGTCTACTTTTTCTGCGGTAATATAGGGCTCGTTTTCAAATTGTTCAGAGCTGTCCTGAGCACTCCAGCCGATATAAGCGACTTGGTGGTTGTCCCACCACTTCTCTTTGTTGTCAGAGACGCCGTAGACTATCGCGAAGCCTAAACGATCAACTTCGAAAATGCGTTTGACCAAAGAGGTTAGATCTTTGTAACTAAGCCAGGTCGCTAGCATGCGTCTATCCTTAGGTTTTGGAAAACTAGAGCCGATACGGATGCAGGCAGATTCAATTTGGAATTTATCGTAGTAGTATCTAGCCAGCAGCTCTCCAAAGCCCTTAGAGACGCCATACAGGGAATCAGGGCGCATAACTGAACTCGCATCTAATAGGTTTTCTCTGCTGTGAAAACCAATGGTATGGTTAGAGCTAGCAAATAAAATACGCTTAATGCCCTTTTGCCTGGCAGCTTCGTAAATATTGTAGGTACCAATAATATTTGCATGGAGAATATTATCGAAAGAATCTTCCACAGAAACGCCGCCTAAATGAATGATCTCATCGATATCTTCTACTAGTTCTAATACACTCTTAAAGTCCGACAAATTGCATTGTCGTACCTCTTCACCGCATTGGGCTGGACCCAGGTCAGTAATATCTGAAACTATCAGAGAGTCTTTCCAGTTATTTAGGCTTTCCCTCAGTACCTTTCCGAGCCCGCCGGCAGCACCTGTCAGTAAGATTTTTGACATAACTTTTCCTCTTGTTAGCTTTGGTTGGCTAGATGGGCGCTGTGCATTTCGCTATTTTCCCGTAGTAATATCTTTGAAACAGTTTCCAGTTGCTTCCATGAGTCGCCTTCTACAACATCGGATAGCATTGGCGTTAATGGGCCAGTTTTTGCGATTTCTGCCATGCCAACAGAGCGATGTAGAACACACAAAGGACTATATTGATCACGCATATCCTCTAATGGGATGAAAAGTTCACGCAACTTGGTCGCTTTTTCGAGATCGCCGCTTTGTAATGATCGCAAAATCTCGGTCGACACGTGTGGTGCCACGCAGATTGAACCCGAGGTAAAGGAGCGCAATCCAAAATCATTCCAGTGAGTTAGAACTGGGCGCTCACCGATTCCACTGATGATTAAATTTGAGTCGATGAGCTGGCAAAGTTCGGTTAAATAGCTGTCGTCGATTGGGTGGTTGCTGTCTTCGAGTACCCGCGCGTACTTGACTGCGCAAACGACTTTGTCGTCGACCAATCTGGCAATTTGCTCAGGCTCTAAGTAACCGTCAATTTTTACATAGGCAATGATAGGTTTTCCGTATGCATCGGCAAAACGACGAAGGCCTTCCTCCACCCCTGTTGGTGACTTAGGGAATACTTGAGGTAATACCATTGCGGTGGGAAATTCTCGACTGGCGAGTATTTTTGCCTGGTCCATCAGTTTCCCGTAATCAGGTCCTACTGCAGGAATAACCCAAGAATTTTCAGCAACAGAATCGCTGAGCATATCTAAGATCTCTGGGTATTCAGTCATACTGACATGGTAAAAATTTGCGTTACCACCGTACATAAAGGTAGAAACTCCGCCATTTTCCAAGTGCTTAATCAATTTCTTGTTTTGTTCAATATTGAGTGACAAGTCGGCATTGCGACAAAGTGGCGGAACAGAAACAACAGAGTTTTGTAAGTCGTCAATAGTGACTGCTGAGGTTTTCATGATGGTGCTCCTTGTTTGTTTATTGGGTTTTTCTAAGTGTTCAAAGTATACAAAAGACAAGTTGTAATACAAGTTGTAATGCAGGCTCGGGTGTGGTTTTTTGCTTATACAATTGTAATCTGTTGTTTTTGTTGTGTTAAATATTATAGCTCTGTTTTTGGTTTTAATATTTTTGTAATATTTGTAAATTTTAATTGACAAGTTTGTGATAAGTGATCATCTTGTATTGCAAGTTGTTGCTGGCGTTAAACAGTGAATAGCTTGCTTTTGTAAAATAAAAATTAATGTACAAAACTATGTTTAAACGGGGTTTCAAGATGATAAGAATCAATAAGATAGCTACTGCCTTCAGTTTCATGGCCGTGATGGCAACCAGTTCAGCTTCTGTACTTGCACAGGATTGGAAAGGATGGAATATTCATACGTCAGGTTATCCAAATACGGTCGCTATGGATGATTTCGCTCGCCTAGTTAATGAGAAGACTGAGGGGCGTATAAATCTAAAAATGTACCATGGTGGCACTATGGGCAATCAGACAGATGCGATTGAGCAAGTGCGCTTAGGTGCTTTGGCTATCGGTAATTTCAGCTTAGGTCCTATTGGCCCCGTTGCTGAAGAGGCAAATGTTGTATCGCTCCCTTTCGTTTTTAAATCTGTGGAACAAGCATTTAGAGCAATGGATGGCGAAGCCGGTAAAAGAATAAGTGCTGGACTAGAGAAAAAAGGCCTTATCGCTTTGGCTTATCACAATGCCGGAGCGCGCTCATTTTACAACACTCAAAAGCCCATCCATATCCCTGGGGATTTGCAGGGAATGAAAGTGCGAGTGATGAATAACGACCTATATTCAGGCATGATCTCAGCGATGGGGGGGAACCCATCGCCAATGGCTTTTTCTGAAGTCTATCAAGCGCTAAAGACCAACGTGGTCGGAGGGGCTGAAAATAACTATCCATCTTATGAAGCAACAGGACATTTTGAAGTGGCGGGTTTTTACTCGTTGTCAGAGCACTTAATAATTCCTGAATGTGTCTGCATCAACGCGGCAATTTTCCGTGGACTATCGGATGTAGATCAAAAAGCAGTAAGTGAAGCTGCACAAGAATCTGCGTTATTACAGCGCGAACTTTGGGCTGAGCGCAAAGAGGCTAGCCGTAAAAAGGTGCTTGCAGCGGGCGTTAAAATCAATGAAATCGCCGATAAAGCAGCTTTCCAGTTGGCGATGAAGCCCGTTCATGAAGGGTTTTTAACAGCAAATCCAAAACTTAAATCTCTAGTGGAACTAATCAAAAATACTCAGTAATAACTTCTAGGTATTGTGGCAACAGTCACTGATAAAAATCAGTGACTGTTTAGTGTCAAAATGACTGAGTAATAAATATGTCTAGCAAAAATATCTCATTTTTTATATCACTGTATGACAAGCTATTAGAAAATCTCTGTGATTTGTGCACCCTAATAACAGGGATTTCAATGGTGACTTTGACAGTGATATTCGGCTGGTTGGTCTACGGTCGCTACATCTTAAATTCCACCCCAACCTGGGTTGAGCAAGTCTCACTGCTGCTGATTATGTGCATTGGTTTTCTCGGTGCCGCTGTGGGGGTACATCAGCACACTCATTTGGGGGTCACTTACTTCAGGGATATTAGTTCGACGCCAGTACGGAAGTTTTTTCAGCTGACTTCCTATTGCACTATGTTAGTTTTTGGATGGCTAATGGCGGTTAATAGTTATGAATTGGTGTTATTTAAATGGGGTAACGCTATCCCTTTGATAGGTATTCCAGAGGGAGTGAGAGCTATCCCCATTACTATTTGTGGTGGTCTGATTTTTCTTTTCTCTATCGGGCATTTAATTCACTTCTTTAAAGCTGCGGATAGCGCATCTTCTACAGTCGAATAAAAAGGTTTAAATAATGGGTTTGTTCATATTACTATCGGTCTTCGCCCTTTGTGTGGTCGTAGGTGTTCCCGTTGCGTTTGCACTGGGGGTTTCAGCTCTCGCTTGCTTCTTTTATGAAGGCTTGCCGTTGTTGGTTGCTTTTCAGCGGATTGTCTCAGGCATTAATGTATTTTCATTGATGGCAATTCCCTTTTTTATCTTCGCCGGCGAACTGATGTTTCACGGTGGTATCGCGATGCGCTTGGTTAGATTTGCATCCTCAGCAGTCGGTGCAGTGCGTGGTGGTTTGGGCATTGTGAATGTGTTTTCTTCGATGCTGTTCGGCGGCATCTCAGGCTCGGCTATCGCCGATATATCAGCGCTGGGTTCTATCTTGATCCCGGTAATGAAAGAGAAAGGCTATGATGCCGATTACGCAGTCAATGTGACAGTTACCTCCTCGGTGGCGGGTATTTTAATCCCCCCCAGTCACAACATGATCTTGTTTGCAGTGGCCACTGGTGGTGGTGTGTCTATTACCCAGCTATTTCTGGCAGGGGTAGTACCCGGGGTGTTAATGTGTGTTTGCCTGGCATTTACCGCCTATGTAATAGCCGTGAAGCGTGGCTACAAAGCAGAGAAGTTTCCTGGATTTGTGGTACTTTTTATCCATTTTATGACCGCTTTACCTGGATTGTTAACGGCTGTTATTATCGTCGGCGGGGTGTTAAGTGGTGTCTTTACGGTGACTGAGTCAGGGGCTTTTGGGGCTATTTACGCAGCGGTGGTCTGTTTTGTTGTGTACCGCTCGCTCACATGGTCAAATTTTAAATTGGCAGTGATCAATTCAGTGCGCACTACTGCGATGGTGATGATACTCATTGCCTGCGCAGCGGCCTTCGCTTATATGTTGACTTACTACGAAGTGCCAACCCGTATGATTGATTTCATGTATGCTATATCTGATAATCCTATCGTCATTATTCTAATGATTAATGTGATGTTGTTATTGCTCGGTATGCTGATGGATATGGCGGCACTTATCTTAATTTGCACACCGATTTTCTTACCTGTCGCTGTGGCAATTGGGATGGACCCGACGCAGTTTGCCATGATAATGATGATGAATCTGGGATTGGGACTCTGTACTCCGCCAGTAGGTTCATGCTTATTCGTCGGCTGCGTAGTCGGCAAGGTGAAAATGGAGGATGTCATAAAAACAATCTGGCCATTCTACCTGGCTATGCTATTCGCACTGATGTTAACAACTTTTATTCCAGCGGTATCGCTGACACTACCTAATCTACTAATGGACTAACTGCATGGTCGAGCTAAACTTAAATATTCGTAAACGTGAAAGACTGGCTGACCAACTATATGGGCAAATACTAGAGGAAATCGTTTCAGGTGTTTTAAAAGAGGGCGATAAGCTTCCCTCAGAAAATGAGATTTCTAGGTCTTTTAATGTATCACGACCCGTCATTCGCGAGGCTTTAACGCGTTTGCAAGCTGATGGTTTGGTATATTCAAGGCAAGGTGCGGGATCTTTTGTAAAGGCGCGTCCGCCAGAGGGGCTGACTAAGTTTGCCGAGGCATCAGATGTGCCTAGTTTACTTAGATGTTTTGAAGCAAGACTTCCATTTGAAGGTGCGGCAGCTAGTTTAGCAGCCCAGCGAGCGAGCTCTGTAGATATCAAAAGAATAGCGTCGGCTCTAAAAGTGTTCGAGGATGCTCTGATTAGCGGTGAGGGGATCCCGGCCAACGCAGATTATGATTTTCATTTGGCTATTGCGAAAGCCACAGGAAATGAGTTCTACGTCAATGTGCTTTCTCTACTGAATTCATCGATGGTTTCGGGGATCCGGGTTGCTTTGAAAATAACAAAGGTTGGCTCCAAGGAGAGAATGAAACAAGTGTGTAAAGAACATAGAGCTATTTATGAGGCAATAGTCACTGGAGATCCTGAAGGGGCTGATTTGGCCATGCGATATCACATCCACAGTGCGCGAACAAGAGTGACGAACCACTTACGCGACCAATAACTGAGGATACTGCGAATAAGTCCGCCCTAAAAAGCTGTCGGACTTAATCGCATCGACTCAATAAATTCCGATCAAATTGTATCCAACTTTGATAGCAATATCAGAGTGCTGGATCTGCTTGGCCAAAATAACCTGCAAACAGGCTCAACAGGGCTATATACGCCTCGGAAAATGGGCTAATTGCAGGTTCCATAATCTAGGAGAATTAAAATGTTAGACGATTTCAAAGGTAAAGTTGTACTTGTGACAGGCGCTAGCACCGGCATAGGTGCGGCTGTGGCGAAGGGCTTTGCCAAGAGCGGAGCGAAAGTCGCTGTGCATTATGGAAGTAGTGAGGAACAGGCACAGCAAGTACAGCGAGAAATTATTGAGGCGGGTGGTATTGCCGAGATTTTTCAAGCGGATGTGCGCGTAAGCGCAGAAAATAGAATGTTGGTAGAAAAAGTGGTCGCACAATTTGGCAAGCTCGATGTGCTCATCGTCAATGCGGGTGGCTTAATCGCCAGAGCAGGATTGGAAGAAATAACTTCTGAGTTCTATAGCAAAGTGATGGATCTTAACGTGCGCTCGGTGGTCGATGTATGCGCGGCGGCAATGCCTCATTTAATTGCCACTAAAGGCAATGTAGTAGTCACCGGATCTCTGGCTGCTCACGTGGGAGGTGGTGCGGGCGCCAGTTTGTATGCTGGGGCCAAAGCTGCAGTACACAATATGGTGCGTGCTTATGCCAAACAGTATGCATTAGACGGGGTGCGTTTTAACATAGTATCCCCAGGGACTATTTACACACTCTTCCATCAAGTGCACACAGCACCGGAAGTATTAGAATCCATTACTAAGACTATTCCGCTACAGCGCTTAGGTACACCCGAAGATTGTGTGGGTAGTTATTTGTATTTGGCATCGGATCAAATGTCTGGCTATGTCACTGGTCAGGCTATAGAAGTTAATGGCGGGCAGCTGATGCCTTAATAACTCACAGTAGTAGTGTGAGCATTTAAAAAATAGTGGAGTAGCACTGCGGCTAAATTTTTGCCGCAGTGCTCTTATCGTTCTATAAGAAGTTTAATCAATGGTGATGGATATGTTCAAAGTTGCATGTATTGGCGAGTGTATGATTGAGATGGCTCCTGTTGCCTCAAACACATACAAGCGCGGATTTGCCGGAGATACTTTTAATACCGCAGTCTACTTCAAGCGTCAGTTTAGTGATCAACTGCAAGTATCTTACATAAGCGCATTAGGGCAGGACAGTTTGAGTGACGCTACTTGCGAAAAAATGGAATTAGAGGGGGTAGATACTCAGCTGATCCTTAGGGTAGAGGGCGGACAACCAGGCTTGTATCTGATTGAAAACGATAGTCATGGAGAGCGATTTTTTAGCTATTGGCGTTCCGTTTCTGCGGCACGAACGATGTTTAAGGGAATGGATGAAAATGCGATCTATGATTTGCTAAAGCCGTTTCAGTTGATATACCTATCAGGGATTTCACTGGCGATTCTGGATGCTGCCCAGCGTTGTTGTCTTCTCAAAGCGTTGGCGAAATTGCAAAACCGGACAGTGATAGCCTTCGACCCTAATTATCGATCTGCCCTCTGGCGGGACATAGAAGAGTGTATTGGTGTATTCAAGAAAATGGCTAGGATATCCTCCATAGTACTTTCAACTTTTGACGATGATAAGGCTATCTGGGGGGATGTCAGCATCGATACTGCTGGCCAGCGCTGGCGCGATTGGGGAGTGAAAGAGGTTGTGATTAAAAATGGGCCGGAGGGCTGTCATGTCTATGCAGAAGAAATTTCCAGTCACGTACCTGCACCTGAGACTATAAAACCACTAGATACGACTGGGGCGGGTGATTCTTTTTGCGCGGGATATTTGGGGGCGAGGTTGCTCGGAAATACCGAAATGCAAGCGGCACTGTTAGCGCATAAAATTGCCGGGCAAGTTATTCGACACTCCGGAGGGGTTATTACACAGGAAAATTGGCACCCTGTTACTGAGTTACATTCATCTTTCCAATACTAAATAAAGAACTTTAAAGAGGGAAAAGTAGATTAACAGCCTGTAGAAAGCTTTGCTTAGTGATTCATGCGCAAGAAATTAATCCAAATAGCCATCTCCCGACAACAACTTAGAGTATAGATATGTTTAGAGCGTTAGCAGGCCAAACTCCCAAAAAGCTTTTACCCGAAGGCGCTGTGGATTGCCATATGCATTTTTTTGATAGCAGTAAGTATCAGGCTCAACCCGGGGGACCGGATGCTCCAGAGGACGCGCTTATTTCACACTACGATCAAGTTAGAAAATGGCTTGGAATTGATCGATTGGTTGTTACACAGGGCAATAGCTATCAGCGTGATAACCGCTGTACATTGGAGGTGCTTGAGCACTACGGTGACAAAGCACGTGCTATTGTTGCCGTCGACGGTTCAATTACTGATGCGCAGTTGCAATGGATGACCGACTTAGGTGTGCGTGGTGCCCGTATAATGAACATCATGCAAGGAGCTGTGGGCTTGGATGAATTACTGCATGTCAATCGGCGAGTGTCCAATTTTGACTGGAGTATGATTGTGCAGTTCGATGGCCGAGAAATGCTTGAACACAGTCCTCTACTGCAAAAAATTCAAGGGAATTATGTTATAGACCACATAGGTAAATTTCTTGAGCCTGTTAATGAACAAAGCAAAGAGTTTTCGTCGCTGTTGCGCTTAATAGACAGGGGCAACTGCTACGTAAAAATAGCAGCTTGTTATGAGACTTCAGCTTTGGGTTATCCAAATTATGCTGATGTGGGCTGCCTTGCTAAGTATTTGATCGCCTATGCGCCAGATCGTGTTATATGGGGCAGCAATTGGCCGCACCTTATGTCCAAAACCGCCGAGACTTACCCCAACGATGCACACCTTTTAGATCTGGTGAACGAATGGGCAGGCACTGAAGAGAATCGATATAAGTTATTTGTTGAGAATCCAGCGACACTATATGGCTTTGCTAGCAACTAAATAGACGGGTTTTGCTTTTTGATATTTTCTAAAGCAGTGATAGCTTCTTTGACGTTCATTTCTTTGGATGCTCAGCCTGTACTGCCAAGGATGCCTCTATAAACTAAGGGAGGAATCTATCCTAGGATGAGAGGTCAACTGATGTACTTTATAGGCTTTCATCGTCAAGTATTCTGCAGTTGTGTAGAGTTTTAATATTCCTGCTATTCCTGAATTAGCGGTACACGAATATCTGAAGGAAATGTCTTCCAGATCCAAACAGAAACATAGCCATAAAAATAACACGATGCATAAAGTATCAAGCATAGTTCTATCAAGCTCGAGATCTAGGCATAGATTACAGTCGGGCAAGTCGGTAGGCGAAAATAAATCATAATTAATTCTGGAAGGCTTCGTCATTTCGCTGGCTACCCACATCAGGTACAGATTACTCGGTTTGTGGACATTCGCTGTTTTAAGGGCACAGAGAAAAAATCGCACTTATTCGTATATTCCTTTTGTGCGTTTAGGAACAAAATTAATGGGGTTTAGCTAACTGTGAATATATGAAACTGAGGGTTGTTGGTATGCTATTCACTAGAATAAATTCTATAATACTATGTTTTCTGGTGTTGGGAAGCCTACCTGTTTTAGCACAAGGCAGCGAGAAGAAGGTTCTTGTTGTTGAAAGCTATCACAAGGAAATGTATTGGGACGCAGGCTACCGAGAAGGAATTCTCCAAACAATTGGTGGCTACGCTTCGGTTACTTTTTTTGAAATGGACACCAAACGCCTACCCAGGTCGTCGTTTCAAGCACGCGCCGAAGCTGCTATAGCCACAATTGATCAGTTGCAGCCAGATATTGTAATGCTTGGGGATGATAATGCGCTGAGCTTAGTCGGCAAGGCTGTATTAAATAGAAAAATACCTTTAGTGTTTTTAGGAATCAATGGTAATCCAAGGAATTATTTCGATGGAGGGCTTCCAGCTGGAATAACAGGTGTTTTGGAACGGCCTTTGCTAAAACGTGCTTTACGGTTTATCAGGGAAATTAACCCTGACTGGACAGAAGTACTAATTCTTTTTGATGATTCTAATACAGCGAGAATTTACAGAGATTCACCTTTTTTCTTTGCGGGGAGTAATCATAAAAGGATACTTGGCCTAAATGTAGAAATATACCTATCCAATAGCTACGAAGATTTGCAGGCTAAAGTTAAGCAGGCACAAACCGACAAGCATGTATTATTTCTAGGGGGCTTACATACGCTTACAGATCAGCATAATCAACATGTCAATGGCGATATAGCGACAAGTTGGATTTACCAGCACTCAGAAATTCCTATGTTTGGTTTTTGGAAGGGGACTGTAGGTATTGATAAGACCATTGGCGGTTATGTCATAGATGGCCACTCGATGGGGGCGCAAGCTGCGAGGCAAGTTCTTCATGTTCTGGAAGGAGAAACAACCAAAAGGGTTAAGATTGAGTGGTTATTTGAGGGGCGTTTGGTGCTGAGTCCTTCTGCATTGAAACGTTGGGATATAGTAATTCCCAAGCGTTTAAGTGAAAAAGCAGAATATATGGATTAGTCACATCGTTGATGTAATGTTTAGTTTTGATACTCTCTAAGAGGTACAACTTATTAAATGAGGCCGGATCGAAGGTATTTAATTCTATTGAGTATATCCATAATCCAGTTCATCATCATGCTTCTATTATTTGGCTGCCTCCAGCACAGCTCGACATGAAAACTTTGAGATCCAAACAATACACTTTAGAAAGCTAAGGGATTACCAGTCAGTGGTAAGGCCCTAGTATTCTAGGCACATATTTGGTACTCAAAGCGCCTATTATCAGGTCCGAAAAACCGGCAGCTTTGTGTCATTTGCAGACGCGTGACCGAATTTTGTTTGATACATAATATTTATTTGTAGTAGGCATATGGATGCCCTCGAGTGCTTGAACAGCTACGCCTTGAACTGGTACAGAATACTACTTTAAGTGTCTAGATGTGACATATGGAAAACACTAAGCTCCGCACATTTGTTAAATTACGCGCCGAGTTCGCCGGGCAGTCGCGCTTGCGTTTACGCAGGGGAGGAAAGTCCGGGCTCCAGAGGGCAGGGTGCCAGATAACGTCTGGGCGGCATGAGCCGACGGCAAGTGCAGCAGAGAGAAGACCGCCTACGTATTTATACCTTCGGGAATAGATGCCGGTAAGGGTGAAAGGGTGCGGTAAGAGCGTGCCGCGGCCCGCGGTGGAACCGGGTAGATCTCTTGAGGTATATGGCGACATATTATCCAGATGAATGACTGTCTACGACACTCTTACCTCAGGGAAAGCGGCTTACAGGCGGGCTCACTTAAATACCAAGATACCCAGCTAGTTTTCTAGCTGGGTATTTTTTTGTCTTGCTGATAAGGCCACTGATTTTCTTGCGACACACTTTTCTTGCGCAAAGCGACTATTTCAATACTTTACTATGTATGTATACTGATTAGGCACACATTTACTAAAAAAGAAGCTAGACTCTATATTGCAACTCGGAATTTTCAGTAGCTACAACTGTCTTCGGTTTGTATAAAAATAAGACAATAAGAATAAGAACAACATATTAAGCATACATTCATACGAAATTAATCGTTGTAACAATTATTGTGTGGTGTAAGCAAATGTGAAACTTATCTTAATAGAGGAAGACCGTATGGACCTTTTAAGAGCATTTAAAATCTCTCGTAGAATTCAGTTTCTGATACTACTGGCTTTTTTGTCAATTATTACCATTACAACCACTAATCTTACCCAGCTGCGAGCGGAGCTTTTAACCCAAAAAGGTATCCAGACCCGTAACATAGTTGAAGTTGCTTACAGTTCTATCCAAGCCCAATACGATCTATTTCAATCGGGTGCGATTACTGAGGAGCAAGCCAAAAAACAAGCTATTCAAACGGTTAAAAGCCTGCGTTACGAAGGTAATAATTATTTTTGGATCAACGATTACTCGCCCACAGTGATCATGCATCCGATTAAGCCTGCGCTAGACGGTAAGGATGTGTCCAAGGTCAAAGATGCCGCTGGTAAACTCTTGTTTGTCGAAATAGTCAAAGTTGCCCGCAGTAATCCAGAGGGCGGAATACTCCCTTACATGTGGCCCAAGCCCAACCATGACGAGCCTGTGGAGAAAGTATCTTTCGTTAAAGCTTTCCAGCCTTGGGAGTGGGTAGTCGGCTCAGGTATATACATTGACGATGTCGATGTTATTTTCTTTTCTCAGGCTAAAATAGCTCTGGGGATGTCGCTATCTCTCGTACTTATTCTACTTTTCTTCTCCTATGTTATAGCTCGCAGTATTTTGCTGCCTTTAAATAGCACCTCAGCAGCGTTGGTTAACCTTTCTCAGGGCGAGGGAGATTTAACTCAAACTCTTCCCACAACAGGTAAAGATGAGATGACCATTCTGGTCAGCGCATTTAACAATTTTGTCGATAAGATTAAAGATACCGTGATTAAAGTGGAGGAGGTAGGTAACAACGTAAATTCGTCTTCACTGCAATTGTCAGAGATTACCAATGTCAATAAGCAGAAGCTGGAGAGCCAGCATATGGAAACAACGCAAGTTTCCACGGCGGTTAATCAGATGTCTGCGACGGTGCAGGATATCGCCTCTAGTGCCGAGAAAGCCGCTTCTGCTGCTAGTCATGCAGACGCTGAGGCACAAGAGGGAATGATAGCAATGCAGAGCACAACTGAATCGATTGAACTTTTAGCTTCTAATGTCGACTCGGCGGTAACTGTTATTGGTCAATTGGAGGCAGAGAGTCAACGCATAGGGTCGGTCATAGAGGTCATACAGAGTATTGCTGCACAGACCAATTTATTAGCCCTAAATGCTGCCATTGAAGCCGCTAGAGCGGGTGAGCAAGGTAGGGGGTTTGCCGTAGTTGCAGACGAAGTGCGTACACTGGCAAGCCGTACCCAACAAGCTACGGAAGAAATCAATGAAATGATCGAGAAGCTGCAAAGCCAAAGCGAAAATGCCGTTAAGGTTATGGCTGAAAGTAGTGAAAATACTAAAAGCACGATTGAAAAGGTAGGCAATGCTGCACAGTCTCTTAAAACGATTGTCTCTTCGGTTAATGATATTTCTGATATGAATATCCAAATTGCCAGCGCGGCTGAACAACAATCTGCTGCTTCAAACGAAATAGATCAAAGCATTGTCAGAATAGCTTCCCTTGCCGATGAGTCATTTAAATCCGGTAACCAAGTAGCAGAGTCCTCTGTTAATTTGGCATCACTGGGTGAGCGATTAAATACTTTAATATCTACTTTCAAAACCCGTTAAAGAACTGATATAGATTAGTTTATGATGTCAAAAGATGGGCCGGAGTATAGGTTGCCTCCGGTCCTCTTTGAAAAAATTTATAAAGAAATCTATAAGTGTTTGGCAAACGAGGGGCTCAAAATGCCTTGCACTTGGACATGTCGTACTCATTCACGCTGACTTCCCTTCAGTCCAAGTCCGGTACACAATTATCACTAAGGTTAGATCACAGTGCGTCAATTCTGTCTTCGTGCCAAAAATTACCACTATCAGAATAGAGAGCTAGGGTTGCAGACATTTTCCCTTTGAAAGATTCGTTATCAGTAAGGTACTGTGAGCTTCTAATGACTGGCTTTGCCTATGCTTGAAGCTTATTGACTTGTTATAGCCATAAAGAACTTTATAGCGATGCTGAAGCGCTCATTGAATGCCATCAATATTTGGCTAAAGCGCTGTGACTCTTGATGCCAGGTTATGACAGGAAATTAAGGTGTGAGCAATTGGTAAGGGAGCAAAGAGCTTGAGGAAGATTTACCCTTTGGTTAAGGGCTTAGTTTAGGGGCTTAGTTTCCAGTGGTAGTTTGATAATAAACTCTGTTCCCGAATCAATTTCACTGTGACAAATGATGCTCCCCTTGAGTTTATGAGTCACCATGTTATATACAATATGCATGCCCAGACCGACACCGCCACTGTGGCGCTTGGTCGTGTAAAAAGGCAGGAAGATACTATGCCTTACTTCCTCACTCATACCACAACCATCATCACTATAGGAAATGGAGATTACATCTGCATTTAATTGCACTGCAATTCTAATGGTCCCCCTGTCTACATTTGCATAGCCGTGGATAAGCGAATTCATTATTAAATTTGAGAAGACCTGCCAAAGAATACCGGGGTAGCTGCACAGCACTAACTCCTCATCACACTCCCACTTTATAGCAATATTCTTTTTCTTTAAATTCGGTTCAAGACTGATCAGTGTATTTCTTAAATATTGTGCAAAGGGAAAACTTTGCAGTTCCTCTACATGCTGATCAGTTGCCACTGTTTTAAAGGTGTTCACAAGCTTAGAAACCCGGTCGAGGTTATCGATACAGATGTCTATCCCTCGCTGATTTCCGGTCAGAAATCTCTCAAGGTCAGTGCGTTTGAGGGCGTTTTGTGCAAACAGTCTCTGCATATCCTCATACATTTCTTTGATGTGAGTTAGCGATGTCAAGCTGACGCCTAAGGGTGTGTTTATCTCGTGAGCGACGCCGGCGACTAATTTCCCAAGTGCCGCCATTTTTTCGCTTTCTACCAACTGATCTTGTGTCAACTTTAGCTCCTCATAGGCCTCACGTAGGTGTATCGCTTGTTGGTCTCTATGCTCAACTATTTCTACATAATGGGTGTACCAATAAAAAAGTGTATGTATCTCTTTTAGTTCGTATTTTTCTTTATCGTAGCCAGGTATGCTGCTCTCTTTGCTTTGCATCGCGCTACTAAGGGCCTCCAGCGGCTTGAGAACACGGCGTCTTACGTTTATCCAGGCTAATAGAATAAAACCTAAAGAAAGGAGAATAAGACCAGAGGCTATGAACAAGGTCTGATAGATCCCCTGCATAATTTGTCTTTCTGGCACCATAATAATAAATCGCCAGCCGGAGATATTTGAAGTATGACTAACCAGAAAGAAAGGCTCGCCATTAATTTGCGTGTAATGGGGCGTATCATCTTTTGGCGGTAGCATCTTAGAGTCAACAGAAAGCCCTGTCATTGCAGGTACATCGTGAAAAATTACCCTATTGGTTTGATCCAATACCAACAGTGGCATTTTGTTGCTACTTTCCTGCTCCAACATCTTACGATATGAATGAGTAGAAAACGCCAGATATAAGTAGCCAATTTGCTCCTCCTGCATAGTGTCTTCATTCAATCGGTAGACTTTCTTGATAGCGGGTATCACTTGTTTATGCCGAGAGCTCATATTTATGTTTGACTGAATACCGGGCCAACAAAGCGTGCTTTCAGTTATTGCCGGACAGCGGTCAACTTGCGACTCAAACAGTAATAGGTCAATACTGGTCACTTCCACTTCAAGGCTTAATGAATAGCTGCGCCCTTCATTAAGGATAAGGGATATAGCGGTCAAGCCGTCTAGGCTAAAATATTGGGCAAGATTATCTTCAATAAGCGCATTTACCCTGATTTCATTGATAGAAGAAACCGAAGTATCTTCAAACAAGGTATCGAGCATATTAGAGTCCGATGCGATGTGATTACTTATCGAAACGACGGGTCTCTGCAGATTAATCATCGATTGGGCTTTTTCTTGTACCATTTCACTGGCAAAGTGAATGGCTTGTTCACGCACGTAGTAATAGCTGATATATGCAGTCGTTCCTCCAAGCAACGCCACCGGAACTAAACTGCCAATTAGCCAAAAGAAAACGAGTCTGCCATTTAAACTGTTAATCCATCCGGAAAAGAAACGCACCATTTAGCAGAACCTTAATGAATTATTCAAGACGTAGGATTAATTCGGGAGAGACCCAGGTCTCAGGGTTAACTTTTTCACCTTTGAGCAGCTCAACAGCGATTTTAATTCCGATAGCGCCTTGTTGATATGACTGCTGATCGAGTGTCGCTTCCATCTTCCCCTCTTGTACCATTTGTTTTGCCTCGGGAATCGCATCATATCCAATCACCTTTATCTCCGGTCGGCCTTTATCATGTAGTAGTTTACTAATAGCCAGAGCCATCACATCATTGGCACAGAAAAAAGCATCAATATCTGGGAACTGCTCTATTATTTTCTCGCCAAGCTCATAGGCTTCTACAAACTGCCAATTAGCAGACTCTTCCCCCTGTAATTTGCGCTGATGGATTGACAGAGCTTTTCGAAAACCAGCAGCTCTGTCGCTGGAGACAGAGGACGAACGTGGACCGAGGACAATATAAGCAGAAGATATGTCAGGGTTGTTTTCAAGTACACGTTCGGCGAGTGCCTGAGCAGCTGCCTGGTTATCAATACCCACAAAGGGGATAGGATCAAGACCCACTTTTTCAGCTTGTGAAGTATTGATCTTGTCATCCAGATTAACCAAGACCATGCCTTGATCTTGTACTTTTTTTAATGCCGGTAGCAGTTGTGCGGTTTTGGCGGGAACAAAAACAATTGCGTCGAACTGTTCCTCTCTGGCACTAAGTAACATTTTTTTCTGTAACCCGACATAGGTTTCATTGGGTGTTCCCTTAGCGAGTAATGTTATCCCAAGTTCATCTGCCGCCTTACGCGCTCCCTGCTCCATCATGACATAGTAGGGATTACTTTGAGACTTTGTCAAAAGCATAATCTTAAGCGGTACTGTATTCTCCTGGGATTCAGGTTTGCTCGGTATAGGGCTGGATTCATTCTGCTCTGGTGAGCAGGCAACCAGAAAAAAAAACACTAAAGTAGTCACTGGAAGAGACAGATACTTGAAAGTCACAACACTATCCTCTGATGATATGTATAAATTAATATTAGAAGATACATATTGCATACGCCACTGCTCATTCGCTTATGACGCATTCGTGGTGTTGCTCGTATGGATTTAGCTTCAGGGAGGGCCAAGCCGATATCGGCAAGGGTTAAGAAGTTGTAGTGGATGGTAAGTACTGAGTGTGCTTTCGCACTCGGTTGAATGTCACTAATTAACACTAGATGCCAACGGCCAACTTAGTTAATATTTGCACCCACTTAAAGCCATGGAAGTATCAGCGATGAAGTTTTATGTAGTATGGAAAGGTCGTGAAACAGGAATATTCACTGACTGGAATACCTGCAAGAGTCATGTCGATAAGTTTGCGGGTGCTAAGTATAAGTCATTTAAGACCCGAGCAGAGGCTGAAGCAGCCTATAGCGGTAAGGGCGCAGCGAATCAAGCCAAAAGCTCAGCTGTTAGCGGGCACAAGTCAGAGACACTTCCTAAGACCCGGAAGAAGTCCACCGCCCAGACCGTTAAGACTTACACGGCTAAAGAAATTGCTGAGATAGAGGTAGATACAAAAATATTCACTGATGGTGGCTGTGAGCCTAATCCTGGCAAGGCTGGGTCAGGCATTGCAGTCTATCATGATAACGTTGTCGCCGAGCTCTGGTACGGCTTATACAACGGCGCAGGGACTAACAATACCGCTGAGTTAAACGCACTGCACCAAGCTCTGATCATGGCTGTGGATAATATAGCCAAGGGAAAGTCAGTCGCAATCTTCTGTGACTCGAAGTACTCAATTCAAAGTGTCATCCAGTGGGCTATCGGCTGGGAGAAAAACGGCTGGAAGAAAAAGACAGGCGAAATAAAAAACCTCTCACTAATCAAAGAGATGTTTGCGTTACATCAGAGCATAAAGAGTGAGGTGCAAGTGCTTCACGTGAATGGCCACGTGGGTGTCGAGGGCAATGAGCTAGCAGATCGGATGTCTATAATGGCTATTGAATCACGTGAAGTGGATTTCGCGTTGTATAGTGGCGAGATGGGAATAGAGGAAATCTTAGCGATGCGAGCTGGATAAAAAAGCCGCGCCCGGAGGCTGTAAAAGTTAGAGCCTGTAAAAGTAATTGTGTAACTGCTCATAACCTATACAAAAGGTATAATTATGAGCAACTTAATATCAAAAAGACACAATTAAGCTTTATCGTTCGAGGCTGAGTACTGGATAACTTTCAGTGCTAAGGGTTACCCAGGTATACGACATTATTATGTCCAAAGCATCAATGAATACGGGCTAGCCAAGCACAAACGAAGGGGACCAACCTTTTATAAGAGAGTCACAGCTCTGTTTATTTCTAAAAATATGGCACAAAAAATTTACAAGGTAGCTGTTTATTTTTTTATTAAACTTCCGACTTCCGACTTCCGACTTCCGACTTCCGACTTCCGACTTCCGACTTCCGACTGTTATCCTATCGGTATAACTTTAGCAATATAGGGAAGGTTGCGGTATTTTTGCGCGTAATCTATTCCATAACCTACGACAAATTCATCGGGGATACTAAACCCTACCCAATCTACATCAACGACAACTTCACGACGACTAGGCTTATCCAGCAAGGTGCACAGAGTTAGTGACTTAGGGTTTCGCAGTTTTAGCATATCTACTACTTTTGACAAAGTGTTACCGGTATCAATGATATCTTCGACGATTATCACATCGCGTCCATCAATGCCCTCGGTCAAATCTTGTACAACCTTAACGTCACGGCTGCTCTGAGTACTATTGCCATAACTGGAAACCGTCATGAAATCGATGGACATTGGCAGGTCCACCGCTCGGCACAAATCGGACATAAAAATCGCCGATCCACGTAGCAATGCCACCATCAATAAATTTTCCGAATCTTGATAATGGGCTTGAATTTCCCGCCCTAGCTCTTCAACTTTCTGTTTGATTTGCTCTTGGGGGATCATCACTTCAATACTGTGTTTTATCACGAATTGTTCACTCATTTATGCTTGAAAGAGAGCCAATATCCTAATCAATTGAAAGGCTAGCGTCCAGATGAATTATTTACAGATATGATGGCTATCCCCGATAACTCGATTAGAAGTATTGTTGTCTGCAATCGAATAAGTCATTCAAGGGGTACAACAAATATAGATATGCCAGTTGTCGATCAAATCGTCTAGTTAGCTCGTTTGTAACAATAAGACCGGGTGTTGCTGGTGGATAAAGATATAAGACATCTTTTCGGGTTGTTTAATGATTAGAATACTTAATTCTATGGCGAGAATACTCAGCCAGTTTTACTGGCCGAATATTTTTAGATTGCGCTAGGACATAAGTCGGAGCGTTGAAAATACCCTAGTTAAAGGAAACGCTATGCAGCACAGCCACTAAATTGCCAGATACTTGTGCATTAGATCTTTGTCATCTAATACTTCCTGAGCCAAACCATCAAAAACAACTTCTCCCGTGTCAATAATAATAGCCCGATCAGCCAATCGCAGGGCCGCTACGGCATTTTGTTCGACGATGATTGTGGTAATCCCCAACCCCTTTATTTCATTGAGTATATTTTCAATTTCTTTGACGATTACTGGTGCCAGGCCCTCGTAGGGTTCATCTAATAATAGCAATTTGATGTCGCGGGCCAGGGCGCGGGCGACGGCTAACATTTGCTGCTCACCACCGGATAAAGTAGCACCATCTTGCATCCGCCTCTCTCCCAGACGCGGGAAATGTTTATAGATGCGCTCTAGCGACCAGCCAACAGGCTTTTCTATCTGCGCCAGCAATATATTTTCCTCTACCGTGAGACCTGGAATAATCCAGCGATCTTCAGGTACCAGAGCCACACCTTTTTGGGCGGCTTCAAAGGATTTCATGTTGTGCAGCCCCTGGTGATCTAACCAGATCTCACCCTCGCTGACCACAGGGCTGGAAAGTCTGGCAATAGATCGAAGGATCGAGGTCTTACCTGCACCATTTCTTCCGAGTAAGGCCAGTATTTCACCCTCCCTAACTTCAAAGCTGACCCCTTGTACCACATAGCTTTCGCCGTAATAACTGTTTAATTCCCACACTGAAAAGAAAGCCGGCGAGCCTCCTTTATTGGTAACAGGTTGCTTGACCGGGGCGATGTTACTTTTGCTCATGTTGCTGCTCCTCCCAGATACGCTTCTTTAACTAGTTCGCTCTCTCTCATTTCCTGGGGAGTACCCTCGGCAATTATGGTACCTTGCGCGAGTACTGAGACACGGTCAGCCAGTGAAAATACTACATTCATATCGTGTTCAATGATGACCTTGGTCATACCTGTAGCTTTGATTTTTTTCAAGATTTCAATAGTCTGGTTGGTATCAGCCCTGGCCATTCCGGCGGTGGGCTCATCCAGTAACAAGAGCTTGGGCTTTTGTACCAGGCACATCGCCAGTTCCAGCCGCCTTTTGTTACCGCGAGACATAGCGCCAGCGCGATCATACATCTGACTGGTCAAATTCATCTCATCAATAATTCGCAGGGCCTCTTGTTCAACGTCCTTGCGCTGATTCAGGCCTTTAATTGGATTAAAGGTAAATTCCCCGTCAGCGTGGGCGAGGGCGGGGATCATTACATTTTGCAAAATGTTCAGATCCTCAAAAATCTGCGGCGTTTGAAATACCCGGGAGATGCCCTGCTGACTAATTTCATGTGGGGCTTTTCCGGTAATGTTTTGCCCATTAAATTCTACACTGCCAGTATCAGGCTTTAACTGGCCAATACAGACATTCAGCAAAGTGGATTTCCCTGCGCCGTTAGGGCCAATAATTGCGTGCACTGTTCCCTCTTCAATGGTCAAATTTAGGTTGTTCAATGCTTTCAAACCACCAAAAGTTTTTAACACATTTGTGACTTGTAATACGGCCTTACTCGCCATGATTTGCTCCCGTATCTACTTCTTTTGTTGATTTTGCTGCACGTTTTCCAAAGTAACCGCTGATTTTTTGATAGCCGATTTCCACCCCTTGCAGTACGCCTCTGGGTAGGAAAGCGACCACAAACATAAACAGTAGTCCCAAGGTCAAGTGCCATCCCTCACCGACAAACATTGAAGAAATTGCCACCATGGTATCCTCCAACCAATCTGGGAGTAATGCATAAAAGCTGTGCAGATCCACCTGGTTAACTGCGGAGAAGATATTTTCAAAATACTTAATGATAATAACGCCGAGTAACGGGCCAAATAATGTACCAACGCCTCCGAGTATGGTCATTAGTATTACCTCACCGGATGCGGTCCACTGCATCCTCTCTGCACCGGCTAGCGGGTCAGTTGCCGCTAGCAGTCCGCCTGCAAGTCCCGCGTACATTCCGGAAATAACAAAGGCTGTCAGTAAGTAGGGCTTAGTATTAAAGCCTAAGTAGCGCATGCGATTTTGGTTGGATTTGATCGCCTTGAGCTTTAAACCGAAGGATGAGTTGAAAATTTTCAATGAGATATAGAAGGCCAAAATCATGATAACGGCGGAGATATAAAACCCGGAGTATCCACTGGTTTCTATGCCAAAGAGGGTCGTTGAAGGCAAGCCTTCACCCGCCTCGCTGAACATCCTGTCAATAATCCGCGGGTCACTTTTAGCCAGCTGCAGACCCGTTTCACCGTTAGTGATAGGTGTAAGCACTGAGTAGGCGAGGTTATAGCACATCTGGGCGAAGGCCAAGGTCAGAATAGAGAAGTATATACCTGACCTGCGCAGGGCGATATAGCCCATGGCAACGGCAAATATACCTGACATTAACACACTTAACAGAATCGCCGGAATGATGTTCATCGACAGTAGTTTGAATGACCAGACCGCGGTATATGAGCCCACTCCTAGAAAGGCGGCGTGGCCAAAGGAAAGGTAACCTGTCAGGCCAAACAATATGTTGTAGCCAATGGCAAAAACCCCAAAGATAACAAATTTCTGCAAAATATCGGGGTAAGCGGCACCAAACGGAGACATCCAGATTGGCATAGATAAGACCACTGCGGAGAAAATAGCCATTATCACCCAGTGTTTTTTTATTAAGTTTTTCATATTAGTTTTCAAAAACCCCCTTAACACCCATCAGGCCACGCGGTCTGACTAATAGAACAACTACGGCAACTAAATAGATTATGATTTGATCGATTCCCGGAATGATCGCTTTAACTTCATTCATCGAGGCAAAAGATTGCAGTACTCCTAGTAAGAATCCCGCTGCGACAGCGCCCGGGAGAGATCCCATTCCGCCTACAACGACCACTACGAAAGTGAGTACCAGAAAATCCATGCCTAGATGGAAATCTGGAGGAACTATAGGCGCATACATCACCCCGGCTACTCCGGCTACCACGGCTGATAGGCTGAAAACGATTGTAAAACGTCTCTCTATATTGATACCCAACATACCGACCATTTCACGATTTTGGATCCCGGCTCTGACAACCATGCCAAAAGTGGTAAATTTAAGAAAGGCGAACACGGCACTTATTACACAGAGGGAAAAGCCTAAATAAATAAGCCGCCACCAGGGGTAGACAACATTATCACCTAAACCAAAATACTGACCGATATTAGCACTACCAGACACAACATCCGGCGCGGGGGTAGGGATAGGGTTGGCACCAAAGATATGCCGGACTATTTCTTGTATGACGATAGCCATACCAAAAGTGAAGAGGATTTGCGAGGCGTGATCTCGCTTGTAAAAATATTGGATGAAACCGCGCTCCAACACCCAGCCCACTAATAACATCACTGGAACAGCGAACAGAATTGATAGTGGTACGGCATAATCGATGATGGCTGCGCCAGTGTCCCCCCACCAAATTTCCAGATAAGGTACCTCTTTGTAGGCATCAAAAAAGGTGATGCTCTCATCTTTAACCGATTTTGAAACAGTGAGTAGCTTGTTAAAAGTTACCGCGCAAAATGCCCCTAGCATGAAGAGTGCGCCATGGGCAAAATTAACGATTCCCAATGTGCCAAATGCTAAGGTGAGTCCTAGGGCGATAAGTGCATAAGCGCCGCCTTTGTCCAAACCATTAAGTAGCTGTAAGAGTATTGCATCCATAAGATTAAACAACATCGCTAGTGTAGGGCGAAAATAAGTGGGCGTAGTCAGGCAGTCAAAATATGATTTTTAATCTCATCCACAAAAGCTAATTAGATCAACTAATCGTTTCGAAAATCAATTACAGTGCATGCTTTTCCAATCGAGTAGAGATCAGGCCAAAGCCGCTTTAAAGCATAAACACCTAAAACGTTCTACAAAATAGTCTATTGATGCAGCATTTTGCAGTAGGTTCCAGTTTACTCATTACTCTGGAAACACATTGTCATGTTATGAGTAATATGATTTTTATTGTAATTATCGAAGTTATGGACAGAGGCAAAAAGTTATTTAACGGACCATAGACCCATTTTAGTTTTGCTCTAGGTTATATAAATCGTCAGCTGTTGTCTTTGAAATACATCAGCTGACTTCGTTCAATCAGGGGCTGAATTGAGTTATCCAGGCCCTGAGTTTTACCTGTGCTTAGCCCTTGTAAGGACCTAGCTCGCCACCAAAGATCTTGGCATCGTATTCAACTTGTGAACGCGGTACTTGTTGTACCACTTCGAGTAAATCAAACTGACTTTGGGCTTTTTCATTACCTTTTACGACCAATACATCCTTGAAGCACTGATGATCTTCTGCACGGTACTCTGTTTCGCCGTTACCCATACCATCAAACTTGTGACCTTCTAATGCCTTGATAACTTCTGGTGGATAGAAAGTACCGGCTCTCTCACAGGCATCTGCATACAATAACGTTTGCACGTAGCAAGTATGTGCTGCCTGAGATGGTGGGAACCCGTATTCTGCACCAAAGGATTTAACAAAAGCTTGTGAACCTGCATCTTGTAGGGTCCAGTTCCAGTTGGTTGTTCCCAAAATACCTTTGATGTTATCTCCAGCACCCTGCGCCATTAATCTAGAGAATAAAGGAACGATAATTTGGAAATCCTTACCGTTAACTTGCTTGTCTCTTAGACCAAACTGCACCGCTTGAGTCAGTGAGTTGATCATGTCTTTACCGTAGTGGTTCAAGATTAAGACATCGGCACCTGAGTTTAATACTGGGGTGATATACTGAGAGAAATCACCGGCACCAACAGGTGTTCTTACGGTTTTGGTGGTGTTCCAACCTAGCGCTTCTGTAGTGTTTTTAATAGATTCTTCCTGAGTCCAACCCCAAGTGTAATCAGCGGTTAGGTGGTAGGCGTTGCGCTCATTGCCGTATTCCTTTTCCAGTACAGGGCCAAGAGCTGATCCAGACATATGCGCGTTAAAGAAATGGCGGAAACCATAGCGACGCTTGTCTTTACCGGTAGTATCGTTGGAGTGGGTTAAACCCGCCATGAAGATGATGCCTGCTTCCTGGGCGAACGATTGCTGGGCAATTGCAACTCCCGAAGATGATCCACCAGAGAACATGATGACTTTATCTTTTTCAATCATGCGCTTTGCAGATGCACGGGCAGCGTCTGATTTAGTTTGAGTATCACCGGTAACAAAAGCGACTTTCTTACCTAAAATACCATTACCTGTGAGCATTGAGGGCTTCATAGTGTTCATCAGACCACCATCACCTTCTCCATTCAAATGCTGAACGGCCAATTTGTATGCTCTGAGCTCATCCGCCCCTTCGTCTGCATATGCACCAGACTGGGGAATGTTAAAGCCCAGTGTAACAGTGGATAGTTTGCTTGGGTCATTAGGAAACTCATTTGCCCATGCGTTTCGTGTATAAAACATTGGCATTGCACCGGCCAGTGCAAATGCGCCTCCAGCTGTTAATATTCTCCTGCGCAGCAGGTTTGGTTGTTGATCTTTTTTGTCGCTCATTGTTTTTATTCTCCATGACTTTAAAAAAAGTTTAGTGTCGAGCTCTCTTTGGAAGCAAAGCCAGGCAATGGCCAAATCTTCCTTTAAAGAGTAAAAAAAATTACCACAGCTATCATCAGAAAGCTTATATACTTTAGTCTAGGTTGTTTTGTGAGCAGAATAAAAATGATTAAATTGAACAGGTTATGATCAATTCCAGAATTAAATTAATTATTTTGTGATTACAAACTAGGGGGGAAGTGATGAGTTTTTTATTATCTATGGCAGTAAGAAAAGAAAATTCGTTATTTTTCCACTGGTTATGTTTGTATTTTGTTTTTGGTGGTTGTTAAAGACAGTTTTTCAATTAACAGAACAAGGGAGAGCTATAAAAGCGTTATATAACGACAATACACGCCATTCAGCTGGCTAATAATACGGCAAATTAACCTTTGCTTATTATTGAAAAAACTACCTATTTATAGTCAAGCTAGGATAGGTTCTAAATCTAATTTAGCATTACTGACTTCATCTCGCGCGAAGTTGAATTGCCCTTGCAAATTTACCCGTCGCCACGTCAGCTCAGATCTTTCGAGAATAGATTTAATGGCTTAATCTCGCTCTTTCTCGCTATCATATTGGCCAAAAAATAAAAACAAACAGCTCCATACACAATATCATATTTAAATTAATATCTTATATACAGTAATGATGACCTGCTCAAGTTTCAAAGCTTCTTGGAACTCTTGAGTATTGGCTAAGAAAATAGTGTATGTAAATTTATTAGAAAGCTCTACACGCTTCAGTGACTTGTATACAGGTAGTCGTAGGTCTAAATCATCAAAGTAGTTCAAAATAAAATGAGATTTTATAATTCCCGCACACTCTTTTTGATAAATAGATGCGACACTCTGTAGGAGGTAAAAAGGGTTTAATAGACCACTTAGTGCTTGTCTTACCCTCTCAGTATTCGTAATTAATTTTGAGGGATTACCTGTTGATTCCTCTAAGAGAAAAAGTTATCAGAGTAATGAAATGGAGAGTTATTCGCACCAACAACAGGGGGAATGTCTGACCACGCACTCTGCTGTGAGAGCTAAGGGCGTTTTATTGAGAATAGTTGAGCTGTATGTGTACTTTAATAAGAGGCTTGTATGAGCGATAACACGAAATATAATTGCGATAGCTTAATAATGGCTTAATATTTATTATCAAAAAAGTGGCGGGTATGATATGTTTTAAATATATCACTAATATATCGCCAATATATTT
>MAAC01017615.1_pt1 | contig 26986 bp, 22 predicted proteins | sample 1115981 | NCBI WGS metagenome assembly MAAC01 (sample SAMN04961126, study PRJNA320927) | seawater metagenome | isolation source: sample BD02T64 sea water enriched with oil for 64 days | place: USA:Gulf of Mexico | collected 2013-07-27
CGATGTCGGCTCGTCACATCCTGGGGCTGGAGAAGGTCCCAAGGGTTGGGCTGTTCGCCCATTAAAGTGGCACGCGAGCTGGGTTCAGAACGTCGTGAGACAGTTCGGTCTCTATCTACTGTGGGCGTTAGAAATTTGAGTGGATCTATTCCTAGTACGAGAGGACCGGAATGGACTAACCTCTGGTGTATCAGTTGTTCCGCCAGGAGCATTGCTGAGTAGCTACGTTGGGAAGGGATAAGCGCTGAAAGCATATAAGCGCGAAACCCACCACAAGATGAGATTTCTTTAAAGGGTCGTGGGAGATTACCACGTTGATAGGCTATAGGTGTAAAGGCAGTAATGTCATAGCCAAGTAGTACTAATAACCCATAGGCTTATTGTACAGCCGTTCTTTTTATGAAATTATGTATGTATTTTTTTTCAATATGTTAAGATATTATCCCACCTATATCATTCCCAATGGGACGTATTAGGTAATAATTATCTCCTTTAGGGAGTTAAAGGGAAAAACTTAGGGTGGTTATAGCAATGGGGCTCACCTCTTTCCATCTCGAACAGAGAAGTTAAGCCCATTAGCGCCGATGGTACTACTATTGTGGAAGAGTAGGTCGCTGCCTTTTTTAGAAATCCTCAACATATACATGTTGAGGATTTTTTTTGTCCTAATTTTAAGGATAAGCTTGTAATTAAACATTTTATGTGGTCACAAAAACCGCAATCCTGGTGGTGGTTTTATATTCGAAATCAATCCTTTTTTAGATGAATTGTTTTTTAAAGTATTTACCTTTTTGTCTCGGAAATATTCGAAATGGTTTAATTTTATGGGTTAATCTGCTATATATGTTATTCAAAAGAATTGTCTTAGTTCTCACCATCATTTTCACGTTTAATGTGAGTGCACAAGAAACTTTAGAAACGCCGTTAACTCAATTTTCACCGTTCTTATCGAGAGCTTACTATAATTTTAATTTTGGGCTAGTACGCTATCCATTTTCTAATAAAAATTTAAAATTGGGAACGACTTCTGGAGGGGTGAATAAAAATGGTTTCTCTGGCCGATTTCTATTTGGTTATAAATTTAAGGAAGATCTTGCCATCCAATTTGGAGTGATGAGACCAGCTACATGGTTTGAATTTAAAGATATTAATGGTCAGAAGTTTGAAAAGAGTGTTTGGATTAACCTTTGGTCCTTATCAATAAAGAAAAACTTCAATATTAATGACCGATTGGCTTTTTATACTGAGGCTGGCATAGGGAACTTAAACCGAGTTGGGGTGAGAATTGGAGGTGAAGTTATTTATCCGGACGCGCATTATGCAAGTTTAGTAACAGGAGCTGGTTTTAAATATACTTTAAATAAAAATTGGGATCTCATGATAAATGGGATGTATTTACCTGAATCAAAAAAACACGATCAACCTCATATTCTTCAGTCGTCATTGGGTTTATTATATAATTTGAGGCAAATTCCGAAGGAGGAAGCGGAGGGCTATGCTAATAACTCAAAATATTTTTTTCCAAAACGATTCATACAAATAGGTTATGCTAATAGTGGGATTGGTTTTTTTACAAATCGGTTTTTATCAATGAACGCTAAGATTGGGAATACTGAAAGTCTTGGACTTCCTGTTTTTTGGCTTGGAGATTCGAAAGCTGCGCATACCCTATCCCTTACATATCAACAAACAGCTTTTCATACTGAAAAATTATTTTCATTGGATTGGGGCGTAAGTGTTACTGGATTTCAAACTGAAGCTACGAAAACTAATGTCTTCGCCTTCTCTATATTTCCTGTACTGAGATTTTATGTATTGAGAAAGAAAGCAATGGATCTATATATTAACTATTCGGTTATTGGTCCAACCTTTTTAACTAAAAAGAATATTGATAATTTAGAGACTGGCCCAAAATTAACATACCAAGACTTTATGGGTCTTGGTATGTTTGTAGGTAAAAAGCGAAATTTGAATTTCGAACTTAGAATTATGCATTATTCGAATGGAAATATTTTCTCTAAAAATTCGGGAGTAGCCATTCCTGTAGTCTTTACAGTTGGTAAAACCTTATAAGCGAATTAATTAAATATTATTCATTGATAACGCCTCTCGATATTACAATTTTTTGAATCTCAGATGTGCCTTCGTAAATTTGTGTAATTTTTGCATCTCGCATCATTCGTTCTACATGGTATTCTTTTACAAAACCATTACCACCATGTATTTGAACAGCTTCTACTGTATGCTCCATGGCAACTTTAGAGGCATATAACTTTGCCATAGCACTGGACATATCATAATTATTGCCCTGATCTTTATCCCATGCGGCTTTCATTACTAAATGACGAGCTGCTGTAATATCAGTGACCATATCGGCAAGCTTAAATGCAATAGCTTGATGGTTACATATTTCAGTTCCAAAGGCCTTGCGTTCTTTTGAGTATTTTAATGCCAATTCATATGCACCCTGTGCAATTCCTAAAGCTTGAGATGCAATTCCTATGCGGCCACCAGAAAGTGTTTTCATAGCAAATTTGAATCCAAAACCATCTTCACCAATACGATTTTCTTTGGGTACTTTTACATCGTTAAATTGAAGGGTATGCGTATCACTTCCTCGAATTCCTAATTTATCTTCTTTTGGTCCAATATCAAATCCTGGCAAGCCTTTTTCAACGATAAATGCATTAATACCTTTATGTCCTTTTTCGCGATCAGTTTGAGCAATTACCAAATATACATCTGAACGACCACCATTGGTAATCCAATTTTTGGTACCATTAATAACATAATGATCACCCATATCAATGGCTGTTGTTTTTTGAGATGTTGCATCACTTCCTGCCTCAGGCTCGCTCAAACAAAAAGCACCCATAAATTCACCTGTCGCTAATTTTGTGAGATATTTTTGTTTCTGATCTTCTGTGCCATAAGCTTCGATACCAAAACATACTAATGAATTATTAACTGAAACCATTACTGATGCAGAAGCATCTATTTTTGATAGCTCCTCCATAATAAGTACATATGAAATGGCATCCATTCCACTTCCACCATATTTTGGGTCAACCATAATTCCCATAAATCCTAATTCACCCATTTTTTTCACTAATTCATCAGGGAATTGCTGTTTGTTATCACGTTCAATAACTCCAGGAAGTAATTCGGTTTGGGCAAAATCGCGAGCGGCATCGCGAATCATCATATGTTCTTCAGTAAGTTTAAAATCCATTCTTGATAAAATTGTTGAGATATTCGTAAAAAACGTGAGCAAATATACCTCTAAATTGTCGTATATTCAATAAAACTTCCTCTTTTTTCTGATATCGTTAGACGAAAATTTATTCAAAAACTATTGCTAAGCTTGATTAATTTCGGTTATTTAGTAGTATACCATTTTCTTTTTAAATAAGAACGATTGGGTTTATTTAAGCGAAAATATTGAATAGATGTGTTTTGTAGAAACACAGATAATAATGGTATAACCTTTGACTGCACATGGGTTTAATAAATAGTAGTAATTTTTGTTGAATTTTTAGTCTATGTACTTATGAAAATGAATTCATATAATGTAATAGGTGTGATGTCTGGAACTTCATTAGATGGAGTTGATCTTTGTTATGTTCGTTTTAGTTTTGATACACATTGGAGTTTTGAAATTTTAAAAGCTGAAACGATAAATTATGATGATGGCTGGGTCGAGAGATTAAAAGAGGGCATCCACTTAAGCAAAGCTTCGATCGATGTGTTAGATGAGGATTATACTAATTATTTGGGGCGATTAATAAATAACTTTATTCATAAAAATGACATTTTGGAGGTTGATGCCGTTTGCTCTCATGGACATACGGTGTTTCATCAACCAGAAAACAAACTGACAGTTCAGATTGGTAATATGGCCGAATTAGCGACTATTATTGACCAAACTCTGGTCTGTGATTTTAGAGTTCAGGATGTGATGCTTGATGGTCAAGGCGCTCCATTAGTCCCTATTGGCGATAAGTTTTTATTTCATGATTATAGTTTCTGTCTTAACCTTGGTGGATTTGCAAATGCTTCATATGAACAAGATTCAAAGCGGATAGCCTATGATATATGCCCAGTTAATATTGTGCTTAATCACTACGTAAATATATTGGGCTTTAATTATGATAATAATGGTGAAGTTGCTGCCTCAGGAACTATTAACAATCACTTATTTAAGTCTTTAAATGATCTGGAATTTTATAAAAAATCACACCCTAAATCTTTAGGTTTAGAATGGGTTGAATTAAATGTCTTTCCAATGATCGACGTCTTAAATCTTCAAGTAAAAGATGTGTTACGTACTGTTGTAGAACACGCTGCATTTCAAATTGGAGTTGAGATTAATAAGTTACAAAAGGGAAATGTTTTCATTACTGGTGGAGGGGTGTTTAATTCCTTCTTAATGGGACGAATTTCTTATTATTCAAAACGAGAAATTGTAATCCCTTCATCCGAAATTATCGACTATAAAGAAGCTTTGATTTTTGGTTTTTTGGGAATATTAAAATTACGGGATGAAGTGAATTGTTTAAGTAGCGTTACAGGAGCTAATATGGATCATAGTTCGGGAAATATATTTTACCCTTAAAAATTTAGTAAATATATTACTAAGCATTATTAGTTTTTTATATTTGTTACTATTCAAAATGAATTAATTTATATGAAGGAATTACTGCAAAAGTATGAGAATAAAAGTCCGGAGATTGTTTTTAATTGGAAAGATCCAGAAACTGATGCCGAAGGATGGACTGTTATAAATTCACTTCGTGGCGGTGCTGCTGGAGGTGGTACAAGAATGCGTAAGGGCCTTGATATGAATGAGGTCTTATCTCTTGCGAAGACTATGGAGGTTAAGTTCACCGTATCTGGACCAGCGATTGGAGGTGCTAAATCTGGAATTAATTTTGATCCTAAAGACCCTCGTAAAAAGGGAGTCTTAAAACGTTGGTATAATGCAGTTTCACCACTGCTTAAAAGTTACTATGGAACGGGAGGGGATTTAAACGTTGATGAAATTCACGAAGTAATTCCAATTACTGAAGAATCAGGAGTATGGCACCCTCAGGAGGGTGTTTTTAATGGGTATTTCAAACCCACTGAAGCCGATAAAATTAATAGAATTGGACAATTACGTCAAGGCGTTATTAAAGTGATTGAAACTTCAAAATATTCTCCAGATATTTCTAGAAAATACACGGTTGCCGATATGATTACAGGATTTGGCGTTGCCGAAGCGGTGAAACAGTACTATTCTATTTATGGAGGTTCTGTGGTTGGTAAGCGTGCTGTTGTACAGGGTTTTGGTAATGTTGGTGCTGCCGCTGCCTTTTATTTATCACAAATGGGTGCTAAGGTTGTTGGAATTATAGATATTGCTGGTGGTTTGATTAATGAGGAGGGTTTTTCTTTTGAAGACATTACAAAACTATTCTTATCCAAAACGGGGAATACTTTAAAAAGTGATAATCTTATTCCTTTTGATGAAGTTAAAGAAAAAATATGGTCGTTAGAAACTGAAATTTTTGCACCATGTGCTGCCTCACGATTAGTTACTAAATCGCAAATTGATATGATGATTTCCAATGGATTGGAAGTGATAACTTGTGGTGCTAATGTGCCATTTGCTGATAAGGAAATTTTCTTTGGTCCAATTATGGAATATACCGATAACAAAGTGAGCTTAATTCCCGATTTCATTTCCAATTGTGGAATGGCAAGAGTATTTGCCTATTTTATGGAACGCCGAGTACAAATGACCGATGAAGCAATTTTTAATGATACTTCTGCAATTATAAAAAGTGCAATTCAAAAAGTATATGATCAACATCCTCAAAAAACAGAAATAAGCAAGAACGCTTTCGAAATAGCGTTAAGTCAACTCATATAATAAATTTAAAATATGGAAGCAGCAATAATCATTGTATTTGTAATTGGCTATTTAGCAATTACTTTAGAACACAGTATTAAAATCGATAAACTTATCCCTGCATTGGTCATGATGGCCATAAGTTGGGCACTAATTTCGTTAGGAATTGATAATTTTCCCGAATGGTTTGATTCGTCTTCTCATGGATTAGTAGAAGGATATGCTGATTTTTCTTCCGAAAGCAGGATGCATTTAATGGAAGAAACATTATTGCATCACTTGGGTAAAACAGCTGAGATTTTAGTCTTTCTTCTAGGCGCAATGACTATTGTTGAAATCATAGATTATTTTGATGGCTTCTCAACCATAAAGGGGTTTATTAAGACTAAAAGTAAAGTAAAAATCTTATGGTTTTTTGCTATTTTGGCATTTATTCTTTCAGCAATAATCGATAACTTAACGGCTACAATTGTTTTAATCTCAATATTACAGAAAATAGTAAAAGACAGAAATACGCGTATCTGGTTTGCAGGTTTAATTATAGTTGCCGCTAATGCGGGAGGCGCCTGGTCTCCAATTGGAGATGTTACTACAACTATGCTATGGATTGGAAACAAAGTGAGTACAGGAAAGTTAATAGGGTACTTGTTTTTACCTTCTTTGGTTTGTATGGTAATCCCAACCTTTATCGCATCTTTTTTACCAGCCTTTAAAGGCGAACTTGATATTCAAGAAGAAGATATGGAAAAGACTAAAAGTAAATTTAGTTCTACGATGCTATATTTAGGCTTAGCAGCTATTGTATCTGTGCCAGTATTTAAGGTAGTTACCCATTTGCCTCCTTATGTAGGTATGATGTTGGCTCTAGGTGTCGTTGCAATTTTTGCTGAAGTCTATAGTAATGCTAAATTTAGCTTAACAGAATTACCGGGAGGTGAGAGTGATGCCCATGCACACCATAGCCCTGTTCATCATTCGTTATCTAAAATAGAATTACCAAGTATTCTATTTTTCTTAGGAATATTAATGGCTGTTGCTGCCTTAGAATCCTTAGGACTGTTATTTGGATTTGCTACAAATTTGAAAGAGAGCATGCCAATGATTGGAACTGAAATGGATGGAACTGTAGTTTCCGATCTTGTAATATTATTACTTGGAGTAGGTTCGGCAGTGATTGATAATGTACCATTAGTTGCTGCGAGTTTAGGAATGTTCTCAGAACCAATGGATGATCAATTATGGCATTTTATTGCGTTTTCAGCAGGAACAGGTGGTAGTATGCTAATTATTGGGTCTGCTGCTGGGGTTGTTGCTATGGGAATGGAAAAAATTGATTTTTTCTGGTATCTTAAAAAGATTTCATGGTTGGCTCTTTTAGGATTTTTAGGAGGATCGGTAATGTTCTTTTTTACAAGAACTTTATTCTAAGATACTTTATTCGAAAATCCTTCGTTATTATTCAAAAATCTAACTTAAAACAATAACATGATTAACTCGTTGATTCAAAATGCTGCTCAAGAAGGCACCGAATTACTTACTGATGGGGAATCTGTAGAAAAAACACTCTCTATTGTTGAGCTTATTAAAAGTGGTGGAACAGCAGGTCAAGTAATCATTCTTTTACTTTTCGTTTTACTAATAGTAGCAAGTTATATTTATTTTGAACGATTGTTTGCTATAAAAGCAGCATCCAAAGTAGATACTAATTTCATGAATCAAATTAAGGACCATGTTTCAAATGGTAAAATAGATTCTGCTCAAGTATTATGTGCCCAAGTAAACTCCCCAGTATCTCGATTAATTAATAAAGGAATTACCAGAATAGGAAAACCTTTAGAAGATATTAATACGGCTATTGAAAACGCTGGGCGCTTAGAAGTTTATGGACTTGAAAAAAATGTAAGCGTACTAGCAACTATTTCGGGAGCCGCTCCTATGATTGGATTTCTTGGTACTGTAATTGGAATGATATTGTCCATATTTGAAATTGCAAATGCTGGTGGGCAAATAGATATTAAATTACTTGCCGATGGTTTGTATACAGCAATGACCACAACTGTAGCTGGTTTAATTGTTGGTATTGTGGGGTATATAGCTTATAATCATTTGGTAGTGAGAACCAATAAAGTAATTCACCAAATGGAAGCTAATTCGGTAGAGTTTTTAGACTTACTTAACGAGCCTATATAGTATGGATCTTAGAGGACGAAATAAAGTAACACCAGAATTCAATATGTCATCAATGACAGATATTGTATTCTTATTATTGATATTTTTTATGCTGGCGTCTACATTGGTAACTACAAATGCAATTGATATATTGTTACCCTCGGCAAGTGGAAAAACAGAAAATAAAAAATCTGTTTCTGTAAGTATAAAGAAAGATTTGACCTTTTATATTGACCAAAAAAGGGTTAGAGAAAATGTTCTAGAAAATGAGCTCATTGGATTACTTTCAAATGAGGCATCACCAACTATTGTTTTAAGAGCGGAAAAATCGGTTCCAATTGATAATGTTGTGAAAGTAATGGATATTGCTAACAGAAATAAGTTTAAGGTTATTTTGGCTGTAAAACCAAATTAGCTTGTATTAAACCTATAATATAATTGTAATGAAACCCTATTTTAAGACTAAACATGAAAAGGATTCGGCAAGAATTACGGCACTTATTGCTGTAATTTTAGTATTGCTGATCTTTATTGTTGGTCCTAAATATTTGGATCCACCGTTAGAATATGGTATTGCAGTCAATTTTGGTACTTCTGATTTTGGTAGTGGCCGCATACAACCAAAAAAGCCTATAAAATCACAACCTCAGGAAATTAAAAAACCACAAGAAGTTGTAGAATCTAAGCCCAAGGCGGCAACTCCTCAGGAAACAAAAGAAGAAGTACTTACTCAAGAAAGTGCTGAGAGTATTGCCATAAAAAAGAAAGAAGCTGCTGAAGCTAAAGAGAAGGCTATTGCTGATGCTAAGGCAAAAGCAGAAGCTGAGCGTATTGAACGACAAAAGCAAGAGCAAGAAGCAAAAAAGAAGAAATTAGATGCCTTGATTGGAGGTATTGGTAAATCAGATGGCAAAGAAACTGGAGGAGAAGGTGACGATAATCGCCCTGGAGATAAAGGACAATTGAACGGTGATCCTTATGCGCCAAGTTATTTTGGGCAACCAGGTTCAGGAGGTGGTGGCAGCGGATATGGATTAAAAGGTCGTGGGCGACCATCTAAATCAAAGGTACTTCCAGAATGTGATGAAGAAGGGAGTGTTGTTGTAGAAATTCATGTAAATAGACAAGGAAGAGTTGTGAATGCAATTGCAGGAAAAAAAGGAACAACAGGAGTACTTTGTCTCTATGATGCAGCAAAAAAGACCGCACTCACATACAGATGGCCATCGGACTCAAAAGCACCTGCAAAACAAGTTGGTTTTGTGGTAATAAATTTTAGTGTAAGACAATAATTTATGAACTATTCAGATACTGTGAATTGGATGTTTAACCAATTACCGATGTATCAAAAAAAGGGCAAATCTGCATATAAAGCAGATCTGAGCAATACAATTTTACTTGCCAATCACCTTAAAAATCCAGAACACAAATTTAAATCTATTCATGTAGCAGGAACTAACGGGAAAGGCTCTACAAGTCATATGATAGCTTCAATACTACAAGAAGCTGGATATAACGTCGGACTCTATACATCTCCTCATTTAATAGATTTTAGAGAACGCATAAAAATAAACGGCACTCCTATCAGTGAGGAATTTATAGTTCAGTTTATCGGGCAAAATAAATTATTTTTTGAAGCTAATGCGCTATCTTTTTTTGAAATGACTGTAGGCCTGGCATTCGATTATTTTGCAAAACAGGTACCAGATATAGTCATTGTAGAAGTTGGATTAGGAGGTCGATTAGATTCTACTAATATTGTAACTCCTGAAGTATCAGTAATTACCAATATAGGATTAGATCACACGCAATTTTTAGGAAATACCATAACAGAAATTGCACGGGAAAAAGGAGGGATAATTAAACCTAAAATTCCAGTAGTTATTGGAGAAACCCAAAATGAGACGAAATCTGTTTTTAATGAATTGGCTAGAGCAAATAATGCCCCAATTTATTTTGCGGATCAACTATTGAAAGATAGCTATGAATCAGATTTAAAAGGTAGTTAGATGAAAGTGCGATAAAGCGTGGCTTATTGAGTGTCGTTAAAAATACGGGGCTGCAGGGACGATGGCAAATTTTGCAGGAGCAACCAAAGCTTATCTGTGATACCGCACATAATAAGGAAGGCCTAACATATGTAATGAAACAATTAAATGAGGAGCACTATAATAGCCTTCATATTGTATTAGGAATGGTAAATGATAAAAATTTAGAGACTATTATAGCTTTATTCCCAAAGCATGCGACGTATTATTTTTGTAGACCTAATATTTTAAGAGGTCTAGATGCGGAAACTTTAAGAGATTTTTTTATTAAAAACGGCTTTGTTGGAATGGCCTATGATTCTGTCCCAGAAGGGCTTAAATCTGCCAAAAATAATGCTGAAAAATCTGATTTAATTTATGTTGGTGGGAGCACTTTTGTAGTGGCAGAAATTATTTAGAATTTTTTTAAAAAATGTTTGTCAGATTCAAAAACTGACTTATATTTGCAGTCCAATTACGAAGGGCGATTAGCTCAGTTGGTTCAGAGCACTTGGTTTACACCCAAGGGGTCAGGGGTTCGAATCCCTTATCGCCCACAACAAACGAAATCCTGATGATTTATCATTGGGATTTTTTTATAACTAAAATTTAAAAAATCCCTTTATTGAATTTTGTATAAAAATATTGGAGCTGAATAGTAATAACACATTCATTTTACTACTCTTTATATAATCTTCAAAACTCTCTCCAGGGCCATTCCTCTAGATCCTTTGATTAGTATGGAACTGTGTTTAATGCTTTTTTGCTTTATAGCTTTTTCTAAATCTTCAAAAGTCTTACAGTAAATTAAAATTGAAGACTGAAATTTGGCATTGTAAAAGTTGGAACCAACAAAATAAACAGTGTCAATATTAAGACGAGATGTATATTTAGCCAAGCTATGATGTTCTTTTTCGGCATCATGCCCCAGTTCAAACATGTCTCCAAGTATGGCAACTTTGTAATTGCCTTCCATGGTATTAAAATTGTCCAAAGCCGCTGCCATACTTGTTGGATTAGCATTATAGGCATCTAATACAATAGTGTTGGAGCTTTTATTAATGATTTGTGATCGGTTGTTATCTGGGATATAACTTTCTATAGCGTACTTAATATCGTTGTCACTAACATCAAAATGCTGACCAATGGTAATGGCCGCTGAAATATTATTGAAATTATAAGCACCAATTAAATGACTATTAATACTATGGTCGTTAAACTTGATCTTTACAAATGGATGAGCACTTATCAATGTCGTAACAACGTTTGCGATCGAGCTTGTTCCAAATTTATAGTGCTTTTTGTATGCTCCAAGTTGCTGTACTTGTTTATGATCATCGGTATTAATAAATATAAGTTTCTGGTTAGCTTTTAAATATTTGTAGAGTTCGCTTTTACCTTTGATAACCCCTTCAATACTACCAAAACCTTCTAAATGTGCTTTACCGAAATTTGTGATATAACCATAATCTGGTTGAGTGATTGTACATAATTGTTCAATTTCATTAAGATGATTGGCGCCCATTTCCACAATCCCTATTTCGGTTTCGCTGGTCATTGATAAAAGCGTTAACGGTACACCAATATGGTTGTTCAGGTTTCCTATGGTAGCCACTGTGTTATACTTTTTTTGAAGGACGCAATTTATAAGCTCTTTAGTTGTGGTTTTACCATTACTTCCGGTAAGGGCGATTATTTTTAAATTTAGGTAAGCTCTATGTGCTTGAGCTAATTGTTGAAGCGTTAGTAAGCTGTCTTCAACCAAAATATAATTATCATCTATGGCATAAGCTTCTTCATCAACAACAGCGTAACTGGCTCCTTTTTCTAGAGCATCTTTTGCGAAAGTATTGCCATTAAAATTAGTACCATTGAGAGCAAAAAACATACAACCCGGAGTAATCTCTCTTGTGTCTCGACAAACGGTGTTAGATTTTAAAAATAATTGATGAAGGGATTCTATATTCATAAACTAAATGTAATAAAAAAGTCCTAACCAACGGTTAGGACTTCTGCTTTATAAGCTAATCTATTTTAATTTTTCTTTTTCTTCTTATTTTTAGACTTAGCACCTATTCGAGACATGGCACATCTAAATCCGATATAGTCTGTAGCCATATCTTGTGGAAAATAGCGTCTTTGTGCTGGATCTAACCAATAAGCTCGATCTCTCCATGATCCTCCTTTGTACACTCGTACTTCGTCACTTATCAATGATGTTCTATTACTAGATTTATCATATTCTCTAACAGTATTACCTAAAGAATCAGTTTCTACATTATGTTTAGGTGCATTATACATTTTTCTAGTCAAAGCACTGTTGTCTGCATCTTCATCATCATTTACATTATCAAAATCACGAGATGAGCTTTTATCACCGTCTCTAAAATTTCGGTTATCACTTGTAGAAAAGTTATTTCTTAAATAAGTTTCATCTTCATCAACGGCAACTTGTAATATCTCACCAGGTAAATTTCTTGCAACAAGTTTACCATTACTTAAGGTGTCATATACAATATTATCGACGGTTACTATTTTTACAGTTCCATCATCGTTGATCGCATTTTTAGTATATACATTACCACGATAGTAGTTAAAGTCATTAAACTCGTCGTCAACAATAGGTCTGTATACATCAGCTACCCATTCGGCCACATTACCAGCCATATCAAATAACCCATGATCATTAGGGGCATAAGATTTTACTTTAGCAGTAATATCAGCACCGTCATCAGACCAGCCTGCAATACCACCATAATCTCCTTTACCTTGTTTAAAATTAGCTAATTGATCACCGCGAATTTTACGTTTTCCTGAACGGGTATATTGACCATCCCAGGGGTACTTTTTACGTCCTCTATAAACGTTGTAATTTCTTAATTCAGATAAACCAAGTGCGGCATATTCCCATTCAACTTCTGTTGGTAGTCTGTATTTTGGAGAAATAATTCCTGTACCTCTAGAGGCATAAATGTTTATTGTATCTCCTGCAGCATTAGTTTGTACTCTTTTTTTACGCTTAGAACTAGGATTTATTAAACTATCATTACCACCATATGTTTGCGTTGGGGCAGCGATATAAGTATCTGTACTAAAATTAGCATCTGAAGTTGATGTAAATCGTGAACCCTTTTCTAAATATCCTGCTTGTTCTAAATACATTTCATTAACTCGGTCTGTTCTCCAGTTAGCATACTCTACAGCTTGGATCCAACTTACACCTACAACAGGGTATTCTGCATAACCTGGATGGCGTAAATATTCATTAGTCATCATTTCGTTATATCCTAAACGATTTCTCCAAACTAAAGTATCTGGTAAGGCACCATTATAAATGGCTTTGAAATTTGGGTCTTCAGGTGGATAAACTTGTTTGATCCAATCTAAATACTCCATATACATCATATTGGTAACTTCTGTTTCATCCATATAAAAGGATTGAACGTGTTGTTGATTTGGAGTATTATTCCAATCATGCATCACATCATCTTGAACTTTACCCATTGTATAAGTTCCACCTTCCACAAATACCAATCCTGGAGCTGTAGCTTGCTCTTTAAAGTCTGTATTATATTGGAATCCTCCTTCTTTTGCGTTAATTTTCCATCCAGTACCTCTGGAACTGTTCTTAGAACTCGATGATTTTTTACAACTAAACATAGATAAAGAAAGTGCTATGATTAGCATTATTCTTAATGTTGCGACGTTTTTCATATCCATACTTTTTAAGTAAGTCAAATTATTATTTGGTGATGCAATATAGTAATTAAAGATAAAAGCACAAGGGTTTTTACAGAAAATTACTAAAAAAAAGTGTATTTCATCCTGTTTTTTGAACATAATAACGGATTTTTACGACTTTTTAGAGCAAATTTTGTTTATCTAAAACGCAATTAGTGATGATTTATTATTGTAAATTTGAATTAAATTAATAATGTGATACTATCATTTAATTAATCCCGTTAATTATTTTATAATATGTGCTTAATTGAATTAAAAAAAACACTTAAATAGTTTGAAGTGCAATTTGCATCAATACTATAATAGAATATAATCGCTCCGATGAAAAAGGCCTTTTGCTATTTATTTTTTTTATCTTTTTTTATTAGTCATTCCCAACAAAAAGATTTTAGTCTTGAATGGGATGGAACAAGAGCCTTGTCTACGGGGTCATCTAAAGTTGTGGTGCCTGCTTTTAATTCAGAAAATTTTAGTTTTACGCATGGCGATGGATTAACATTTGTTGCGCAATGGGAGGTGAGTGCCCCTATAAACGAAACATCAGTTATATTATCAAATATAAAGTATGGGGTCATTTCGAGTAGCGAACTGAAGGATCTTAATTTAAATACAATCCCTAAGCAAGTTCAAAAATCAATTAAGAACACCACTGCACGTGACCAGCGATATGTTTTTTTAGAGATATCACCTATAATTGAGGAGAACGGGTTATATAAAAAGCTATTGTCATTTACTCTAAATTTTGATTCACTTAATAATCAGGAGTCAAATAGACCTAGTTTAAATACCAGGGTTATATCTAATTCAGTGTTAGCTCAAGGCAATTGGTATAAGTTTTATATTGACAAAACTGGAGTATTTAAGCTTTCAAAAAGTTTTTTAAATGATCTTGGTGTTAATACAAATACAGTAGATCCACGAACGATAAGAGTGTTTGGGCAAAGTGGGAAAATGTTGCCAATGCAAAACTCAGTATTCTATCCTTTGGACTTAACAGAAAATGCAATACAATTTATAGGTGCAGCCGATGGGGTTTTTAATAATGAAGATTATCTGTTGTTTTATGGAGAAGGATCAACTGGTTTTAGTGAAGAGAGTAATACCAATATTAATGCTTATACTGATAGTGCATGTTATTTTATAAATGTAACTTCAGGAGCAACAGCGAAACAAATACAAGCTTATAATGAACCTTCGGGTAGTGTCGATTTTGTGATAAACACATTTCATGATTATAAGTTTTATGAAGTAGATGAGTATAATATAGCCAAACTTGGGCGGCGCTGGTTTGGTGATAGATTTGATTTTGAAACTGAGAAAATTTTTCAATTTAAGTTTCCAAATCTAATCACAACTGAGCCTATTACACTTAAAGTATATGCCGCAGCTGTTGGTGAAGCTACATCGCAAATGCAATTAAAGCTCAATGGAAGCGATGTCGATAATTTTTTGTTCGCAGCAATTAACGAACCCATTTTAGCAAATCAAGATTTTTTTGAGGGAGACCTTACGGTGAGTTCTGGAGATCTTACAGTTAATCTTAATTACAATAATAATGGAAACCCTTCTTCGGTAGGATATTTAGACTATATATCTATTGAAGCAACAAGAGCATTAACAGCTATAGGGGGACAATTTGTATTTAAAAATAAGAACAGCGGTTTTTCTGTAGGTATAGGCCAATATGAAGTTTCTAATACCACCGGTATCTCTGAGATATGGGATGTTACAGATGCTTTTAATATCACAAATGTCATAAATGAATCGTCTGAAGCGACAATAAATTTTAAAGCGTTGTTGGGTGAAGAACGACAATATGTTGCAATAGACCCTTCCGATTATTATGAGCCACTTAGTGAGTCTCAACCCGAAATAAATAATCAAAATATAAAAGGAACTGTATTTCAAGATGAGCAAGGACAATTTCAAGATGTAGATTATATTATTGTTGCCAGACAAGAGATGTTGTCACAAGCGCAACGATTAGCTCAAATTAACAGAGATCAATATGGACTGGTTGTTAAAGTTTTTACTTTACAGGAGATTTATAATGAATTTAGTTCTGGAAATCAAGACATCGCCGGAATTAGGAATATGGTTAAATATGTATATGATAATGCCAGTACAGTGGACAACCGATTAAAGTACCTGTGCTTATTTGGGGATGCATCATATGACTATAAAGATAGAATTTCCGATAACACTAATGTTGTGCCTTCTTGGCATTCATTAAACAGTTTCAGCTTGTCGGCTTCTTTTGTATCTGATGATTTTTATGGAATGATGGATGTTAATGAAGGACTTATGAACACTTCGGAAAAATTGGATATTGCTGTAGGGAGGATATTGGCAGATACTCCTGTGAGAGCTAAGGAGCTTGTCGATAAAGTAGCGTCCTATTATCAAAGCGAAGCATATGGTCCATGGCGTAATAACTTTTTAGTGATTTCTGATGATGTTGATAAGGATTGGGAAGGAATATTACAAGAGACTACAAATAACATAGGCGATGTCGTGACTCAAAATAAGCCTTTTATTAATGTGCTTAAAGTGCATTCTGATGCTTTTGTTCAAGAATCTACTTCTGGAGGGGAACGTTATCCTGATGTAAATAAAGCTATTTTTGATAATATTGAAGTCGGCGCATTGGTGGTTAATTATTTTGGTCATGGAGGTGAAGACGGGCTTGCCGCCGAACGCATATTTGATAAAATAAATGCTCAGGATCTTACTAATGCATGCAAACTAAATTGTTTTGTAACAGTGACCTGTGAGTATACCAAATTTGATAATCCTCAAAGACCATCCGCTGGAGAATTTTTGTATTGGAATAAAAAAGGTGGAGCTATAGGATTGATTACTACAACACGTCAAATATTTGTAAGTGTGGGGGTCGCCTTTAATATAGTCTTGGAGAAATATATGTTTGGATTTGGGACTAACGATTATCCGTCTGTTGCTGAAGCTTTAAGACTTACTAAAAATGACCCAGGTATTTCTGGCGTTTCCCAGCGTAGGTTGGTGTTTTATATAGGTGATCCTGCTATGAAATTAGCAATTCCAAAACCAAGTGTAAGGCTTACTAAAGTGAATGATGTAGATATTAATGGAAATATAGATGTTCTTGAAGCTTTAAGTCATGCAAAAATAGAAGGAGAAGTCGTTGATGCCTTTGGAGCAGTTATGACCAATTATAATGGGGTGCTAACAGCAACTATTTACGATAAAAATATTGATAGGCAAACTTTATCTAATGATGGTACAACCAATAATGGCCAACCCATAATTTTAGATTTTACAACCTTAGGAGAAACAATATTTAGAGGCCAGGCAAGTGTGCAAAATGGAGTTTTTGAGTTTGATTTTATTGTTCCAAGAGATATTGGAATCCCTATTGGTAATGGTAAGGTGAGTTTGTATGCTAAATCCAATAGTGGTCCCTTGCAGGATCAAGCAGGTTCTAATTTTGATATCCAAATTGGGGGGATTAACGCTAATGCTGCCGAAGATAATATTGGGCCTGTGATTAATTTATTTATGAATGATGAAAGTTTTATTTCTGGTGGAATAACTAATGAGTCACCAACATTACTCGCGAAATTACAAGATGATAATGGTATAAATACAGCCAGTGGTATTGGTCATGATATTTTGGCCGTAATTGATGGTGATGAAATGAATGCCTTTAAACTGAATGATTATTATCAAACTAATGTTGATGATTATCAGAGTGGTATGGTATCATATCCTTTCAGAGATTTAGAGCCTGGCCTGCATACTTTAACCTTAAAAGCTTGGGATGTTTATAATAATTCTTCAACTTCAGAATTGCAATTTGTGGTGTATGACGAAAATGAAGTACTTGTTATCGATAATGTATTGAATTATCCAAATCCTTTTGTTAATTACACAGAATTTTGGTTTAATCACAATAGTTCGGAGGTTTTAGACGTTTCAGTACAAGTATTTACTGTTTCTGGAAAACTAGTGAAAACTCTAATAGGACAAACCTCTGGAAGTAGTAAAATAACAAGCTCAGTATCAAAGGATATTGTTTGGGACGGGAAAGATGATTTTGGTGAGCGCATAGGAAAAGGCGTTTACGTTTATAAGTTAACAGTGCGTTCTAATCAATTAAATAAACAAGTGGAAAAAATTGAGAAACTTGTAATACTGTAACAAAAAGTTGAAATTGCCGATTGATAGGATTTAACCATAAAAAGCAATATTTTTAATTAAAACTTAAATATGTAACTATTAATGAATAAATTGATACATCTTACGATTAAAAACCAATAAATAAAGACACATGAAAAACTATATTTTAGCCCTAATGACATTAGGTTTTTTTATGCAAGTTAAGGCACAAACTCTTACAACTGTTATACCTAATAATGATACTAGAGTGATTACAACCGGAGTGCCATTTTTACTTATTGCTGCCGATGCACGTGCAGCAGGATTGGGAGACATGGGAGTAGCAACATCAGCTGATGCTTATTCTCAACAATGGAATCCATCAAAATATGCGTTCTCTTTAGCTAAATCTGGAATAGGAGTAAGTTACACTCCATATTTAAGTAAATTAGTTAATGATATTTCAATAGGTCAAGTAACCTATTTTAATAGATTGAATGAAAGAAGTGCTTTTGCTGGTAGTTTGAAATACTTTAGTCTTGGGGAAATTGAGCTGGTCGATGGACCAAATGATACCCCTCGAATTGCAAAACCAAATGAAATGACCATGGATTTGTCTTATTCATTACGATTGGCCGACCAATTTTCAATGGGCGTTGCATTACGGTATTTACGTTCTGACCTTAAAATTGTTGGTGTAGATGATAATCCAGCACCTGCGAGTACGATAGGTGTTGATATTTCAGGATATTATCAAAGTGAAGAAAATGCTTATAGTGATTTTAATGGAGTTTGGAGAGCAGGTTTTGCTGTTCAAAATTTAGGTCCAAAAATTAAATATGATGATGCAGGTAGAGAGAACTTTTTACCATCAAATTTAAGACTTGGTGGAGGGTTTGATTTTATTTTTAGTGAATATAGCAAACTTGCAGTGACTGCCGAAATTACAAAATTATTAGTGCCAACGCCACCTATAACAGGTAGAGAATATGAATATACCGACACTAATGGGAACGGTGTTTATGATGCCAGTGAAGATGAGTTAGTTGGTTTTCCAAATAACCCTGTAAATGATAATGTTATTATTGATGGGCAAACTACAGATGTTAGTTTTATTTCTGGAGTATTCCAATCCTTTGGTGATGCCCCTGGTGGATTTAGTGAGGAATTAAAAGAATTTACATGGGCATTAAGTGCCGAATATCAATATGAAGATTCATTTGCTTTTAGAGCCGGATTTTTTAATGAAGCAGAAGAAAAAGGTGCTAGAAAGTTTTTCGCTCTGGGTGCAGGATTTAAATACACTACAATAAATATAGACTTGTCTTATTTGTTTTCTGCCTCTAAGGTTCAAAGCCCACTAGAAAATACATTACGCTTTTCTTTAACGTTTAATTTTGGAGATGGCACATATGAGGAATATTAAAATGCCAATTATAATATAAGATTTAAGAAAAAACTATTGTATTTTACAATAGTTTTTTTTGTCTATAAAAATTCAAATATGAAGGAAATTAAAATCGAGTCTACTTTATATGTTTATGATTCTATTAATAATACACCTGTAGCTGTACAGCAACTCATGCAGAAAGCTGTTGAAGCTCGTTTAAAAGCATACGCACCCTATTCAAAATTTAGTGTTGGTACAGCGCTGTTGTTAGATAATGATGAGATTATTACTGGAAGTAATCAGGAAAATGCATCCTATCCGTCAGGACTTTGTGCTGAACGTACAGCCATTTATTATAAAGGATCACAATATCCAAATGCCAAAATATTAAGAATGGCTATCATAGCTGGATCAGAAAATAATCCAACAACAACTCCAATTCCACCTTGTGGTGCGTGTAGACAAGCTATTGCAGAATATGAGGTCAATCAAAATTCACCGATTGAAATTTACTTCATGGGAGAAACAGGAAAAGTCATTAAATCTAATTCTTTAGCAAATTTACTACCATTAGTGTTCGATAAATCTGTTCTATAACGTTTTCGTTTAAAAATAACGCCTAACTGCTTTTGCGTTACTAACTAAAGTAGTATTTTTGTCATTCGCTTAACAAAATTTAAATTAGTCGATGCAAAAAATCACTAAAGAAACGTATATAAAATGGTATGAGGACATGCTATTTTGGAGAAAGTTTGAAGACAAACTTGCCGCGGTATATATTCAACAAAAAGTAAGAGGATTTCTTCACTTGTATAATGGTCAAGAAGCTGTGTTAGCAGGAGCTTTACATGTTATGGATTTGAGTAAGGATAAAATGATAACTGCTTATCGTAATCATGTGCAGCCTATAGGCATGGGTGTGGATCCTAAACGAATAATGGCAGAACTTTTTGGAAAAGCAACAGGTACTTCTCAAGGATTAGGAGGATCGATGCATATCTTTTCCAAAGAACATGGATTTTATGGAGGTCATGGTATTGTAGGAGGGCAAATCCCTTTAGGTGCAGGAATGGCATTTGGAGATAAATTCCACGAAACAGGAGCAGTAACACTTTGTTGTTTTGGAGATGGTGCTGCACGCCAGGGTTCTTTGCATGAAACTTTTAATTTAGCAATGCTCTGGAAATTACCGGTAATTTTTATTTGTGAAAATAATGGTTACGCTATGGGAACTTCTGTTGAGCGTACAGCAAACCATACCGATATATGGAAACTTGGTAGAGGGTATGAAATGCCTTCAGGTCCAGTCGATGGAATGAATCCAATTAAAGTTGCCGAAGCTGTACATGAAGCCTTAGAAAGAGCACGTCGTGGTGATGGTCCTTCATTTTTAGAAATGAAAACGTATCGTTATAGAGGGCATTCAATGAGTGATGCTCAGCATTATAGAACTAAAGACGAAGTTGAAGAATATAAAAAAATTGACCCAATTACTCAGGTTAAAGATGTTATTTTAGAAAAGAATTACGCTACTCAAGATGATTTATCGGTAATAGCTAGTCGTGTAAAAGAGATGGTTAATGAATGTGAAAAGTTTGCTGATGAATCACCATACCCTGAGAAAAGCGTAATGTACGATGTCGTTTACGAACAAGAAGATTATCCATTCATACAACATAAAATATAAGCTATGGCAGAAATAATTAAAATGCCTCGTTTAAGTGACACCATGGAGGAAGGGACTGTCGCAGCATGGTTAAAACACGTTGGTGATACAGTTCAAGAAGGAGATATACTTGCCGAGATTGAAACAGATAAAGCAACGATGGAATTCGAGTCTTTTCATGAAGGGACTTTACTTCATATAGGTGTACAAGAAGGAGAAACAACTAAAGTGGATGCTTTATTAGCAATTATTGGTGAATCTGGAGAAGATATATCGACGCTTTTAAGTACTGATGCTGTTACAGATGAAGAAGCTACAGAAGAAGCTCCTTCTCAGAAAGACGCGGCTGTTTCATCTGAATCGGTAGATGTTCCAGAAGGTGTGATTGTGGTTACTATGCCAAGATTGAGCGATACTATGGAAGAAGGTACCGTCGCAACTTGGATAAAAAATGTTGGTGATACTGTAGAAGAAGGTGATATTTTAGCTGAAATAGAAACAGATAAAGCGACCATGGAGTTTGAATCCTTTAATGCTGGAACGCTACTACATATTGGTTTAAATGAAGGTGAATCAGCCAAGGTAGATGCCCTATTAGCAATAATAGGCCCTGCTGGGACAGATGTTTCGGCGATTGCGAGTAATTTTGTAGTGGAGACTTTAGGAGAAGAGGAAGCTCCAAAAGTAGAAGCATCTAAGCAAGCTCCAGCTCCTGCAAAAGAAGAAAATGTGCCTCAGATTACTCAAACATCTACAAATGGAAGATTGTTTGTGTCTCCATTAGCAAAGAAAATTGCAGATGAAAAAGGAATAAACCTCACTCAGGTTCAAGGATCTGGTGAGAATGGTAGAATAGTTAAACGTGATGTTGAGAATTTTACACCTGCGACAACTTCTACTTCTACCGCTGCTGTAGCAAAATTTGTGCCTTCTGGGCAAGAAGATTTTGATGAGATTAAAAACTCACAAATGCGTAAAGCAATTGCGAAAGCTTTAACAAATTCGAAATTCTCAGCACCTCATTATTATTTGGAAGTAGAATATGATATGGATAATGCAATGGCATTCCGTCAACAATTTAATTCTATTCCTGATACTAAAATTTCTTTTAATGATATGATTGTTAAAGCTTGTGCTTTAGCACTACGTCAACACCCTCAAGTAAATTCACAATGGTTTGACGATAGAATGAAACTCAATAATCATGTGCATATTGGTGTCGCGGTTGCAGTTGAAGATGGATTGGTAGTTCCCGTGGTGCGTTTTGCTAATGAGCAAAGCTTACCTCAAATTGGTGCTGCTGTTAAAGATTATGCCAAACGTGCGAGAGCTAAGAAATTAACACCTCAAGAAATGGAGGGAAGTACTTTCACTATTTCTAATTTAGGAATGTTCGGAATTGATAGTTTTACCTCAATTATAAATCAGCCAAATTCGGCAATCTTATCTGTTGGAGCAATAGTTCAAAAACCGGTAGTCAAAGATGGACAAATTGTAGTTGGAAATACAATGAAGTTAACACTTGCTTGCGACCATAGAACAGTGGATGGTGCAACAGGATCAATGTTTTTACAAACATTAAAAGGGTTTATTGAAAATCCCGTAACGATGTTGGTATAATTACATTTATAAATAAAGTAAAAAAATCCATTACTGAAGTAATGGATTTTTTTTATGTATTATTCAGCTGTAACTGGATCAATAATGGAGGCAACCTCACTTATTAGATTAGCCGGAAATCCGCCTTGATTGGCATGTTTCTTAACAAGCTCCTTATTTGGTGCTAAATACACACAATAAATTTTATTTTCGCTAACATAACTGTGCTGCCATTGAATTTGTGTGCCTAAACTTGCTAATACGCCACAAGACGTTTGAGATATACTTTTTAATTGTTCGACGCTTAATTTTCCAGCATTCGGAATGTCTCTTTCGATAAGATATTTTGGCATAATATAAAACTTTAGTTCCTTACTCGTTTGGCTTTTCAGATAACGCCTCGTTTTTTTAAGTGGTTCCGTAACTCCACTCTCGATATAAAAGTATTATGAAATGGAAGCATCCTCTTGTAGTATTGATTCAAAAACTTACAATTTTGATTCATTTGTAAATGAATGCGTGTAAGAATATCAAAATACGTGCTGTTGCGCATACCTTGATGGTAGAATCCCAAATTTATTTTGAAAGCATTTAGTAAAATAGGCGGGACTATTAAATCCACTTTCAAAAGCAATTTCCGAAATATTTCCTTGTTGCTTATGGAGTGAATTGAGCGCTCGTTTTAACCGAATGTCACGGATAAAATTGTTGGCAGATTTTCCAGTTAATGATATTAATTTTCTGTAAATCTGTGATTTACTATAACCCAATGCTTCGCTAAATGAATTGACGTTAAACTTAGGGTCATTCCAAATCTTTCCTACAAAATTCATCAGCTGTATCAAGAATATCTCTTCAGATGGATTTAAGGTGCGAATATGCGATGTGTTAATAAATGCGTTTCTGTTTACACTCTCATAAAGTGCTTTTATATTGGATGAAATAACGATTTCATCTTTAATAATTTCGCACATATGGGTGACTAAGTTTATAGCATCCTCAAACAGTCCTTTTTTTTCGGTAACGGGGATGCCTGTACACAGGCCTATTTTTAATTTTCTACTGTTATTATCAAATTTTGGTGTAATGTATTTAAAATTAGACTGAATTTTCAAAGCACAAATAACAGCATTTGTAACCGATGTAAAAGATGCTAAGTAGCTGTCATTATTTTGTTTTACAATTCGGCCTTCGCAATGCTTTAATGTTTTTGAGACACTATTGTGAAATTTTTGAGTAAAAACACTATACTGATTGGCTTCAATTCTGTTAAGATAATTGCTGGATTCTATAAGCATGATAACTCTAAAAGCGGGGTCGTTTATTATATTGAGGGCTGTGTTTTGAGATTTTTTAGGATCTTCTATCCGTCCTAAAAACGATTCAACTATAGATTCGTCCACTTCAATAATACTATTTGGTGTTCCACCATGTGCCTCGTCATGCATTGCTTGAATCGCTTTTTTATTTGGGGCATCGATTAAACAAAAGGCCGTTTTTCTATCCTCATCAAACCAGTATGTCATCCCTTTGCATTTGAACTGATGTTGAATTTTTAAATCTTCCTGATGAATTTGTGCTACATGTTCTGCTGTAACTGTATCAGATAAGTCGTGGCGATCCATATAAATTGGCATGATACATTTTTATTACAATATAATGATTTTTAGATTGTTATGCTATTCTTGGATTCCCGTAAATTTCATTTATTTCATTTCTGTGTCAATAATTAATTGTTGTGATAAAAAGTAATAAGTTACTAGAGGTTTTTTTATCTTTAAACCTTGATTAAATCATTTGAATGAAAAATATTATTATTACGGGAACCAGTAGAGGAATTGGATTTGAATTGGTAAAGCTATTTGCCAGTGAAGGTCACAACGTTTTAGCCTTGTCTAGAAATGAAACTCCTATAACTGATTTAAATTTGGACACTGTTACAGCTTTCCCATTTGATTTAAATGATATCAATGCATATAATACAGTTGAAAATTTTATTAATGATAATTGGGAGCGAGTTGATGTTCTTATTAATAACGCAGGGGCCTTATTGAATAAACCCTTCGGCGAAACCTCTATTTCAGATTTCGAAGCCATATATAGAATCAATGTATTTGGTGTTTCTGAAATGACTAGGATTTGCATTCCTTTTATGGGGAATGGAGGTCATGTGGTTACAATAAGTTCAATGGGTGGTGTTCAAGGGAGCATGAAATTTCCTGGATTAGCAGCTTATAGTTCAAGTAAAGCTGCTGTAATTACCTTAACCGAATTATTAGCTGAAGAATACAAAGAATCAAATATTTCATTTAATGTTTTGGCCCTTGGTGCAGTGCAAACTGAAATGTTAGAAGAGGCTTTTCCTGGATACGAAGCCCCAACAACAGCCAATGAAATGGCGGTGTATATTCATGAGTTTTCATTAAACGGAGATAGATTTTACAATGGTAAACTATTGCAAGTGTCTAACACAACACCTTAATTATTAACGATTACTCGGGTTTCGCTGATAAAATAAATTAATACGGATTTCATTTATTATTGATTTGAATAATTTTCAAACAGAAATGTAAAATTAATTTTTATTCGTTAGCCTTCTTTTTTACAATTTCTACTCTTCTATTTAGTTTTTTTCCTGCTTCCGATTCATTAGTTGAAATAGGAGATAGAGGTCCTACACCTTGAGCCTCTAATTGATTTGGAGCAATTGAATGTTCATTCATAAGGTATAATACAATAGCTTCTGCTCGCGAAAAGGAAAGTTTTTTGTTAAGTTCAAATGAGCCGTCTGAATCTGTATGACCCACAACCCAACAATTTATATTAGGGTTTGCTTTTAAAAACAATGCAATTTGATCTAATGATCCTGTAGATTCCGGCTTTATAAGTGATTTGCCAATGTCAAAATAAATCCCATAAATTGCTATTTTTCCATCATGCTTGATTTTTTCTTTAATCAAATCAGCTTCAATTACAATATCCTGCATCATCAATGCCTTTTCAATTATAGTTAATGTATAACGCCTACCATTGTCTGGTGCGGTCTTAACTTCTAACCAAATTTCTTTGCCTTCTGAAGTTTTGAGAACGTAATGTCCATAATTCGCGGTTTTGTGTTCAAACAAAATTTTTCCACCGGCTTTTTTAATGGCATTGGAGTAATTTCTTAGTATTTGTAAGTAAGACGGTTTTTTAACATTTTTATCAAAAGCATTTTGATGTTCGTAACGAATAACAATTTTTCGACCCTCAATGATTTTCTCATCATTTTTTGCAATAAAAAAATCGTGAGAGTCAAATTGATAATCCCAATAGTTTAGGATATAGAAATCCAACATTCTACCAACTAATTCATAATCCTTGCTTCCTTGACGATCACTATGCTGTGCTTGCATAGAAAATACAGTAGTCAAGAATACTATTAAAAATATAGTTTTTTTCATAGATTTTGTTATCTGAATTGTTGTTCTACAACATGTTTAATAGGTCTAAAGCTAATGTCAGTTTTTAATTTTGAAGTTAAATAATTCGAGTATTACAAGATAGAGATTTTCAATGACTTAAGCTTGGTGAGATTTAATCGTCTACTTGTTTATTTTTGGTGATTTAAACGTGGTCGATTCATTCTCCCTTTTTTAATAATTGAAGAGAATAGTTGATTGGATGTATTGAATAATTATACATTAAGTCTTATTTTTGTGACAATGCAAAATACACTTGAAAATTATATTCCAGATCTTGCTATTACTTCTGTATTACAATTGTTAAAAGTTGATGGCTTAACCGTTAAAATTAAAAGTGAACGTAAAACAAGGCATGGTGATTATAAACAATTACCAAATGGGATGCATCAAATTACGGTAAATTCTAATTTGAACAGCTATAGGTTTTTGATTACGCTGGTGCATGAAATTGCACATTATGAGGCATATAAAACTTATGGGAGATTCATAAAACCTCATGGAGTTGAGTGGAAACGTACATTTCAACATTTAATGTTGCCGTTTTTAAGTCCAGAAATTTTTCCGAATAGCCTATTGCCATTATTAGCAAAACATTTTAAAAACCCAAAAGCTTCCAGTGATACTGATATAGACTTGGCTTTAGCACTTAAACAATACGATGCTGATAATAATAAAACTTATGTTTTTGAGCTGCCAGATGGTAGTATTTTTAAACTTTATAATGGAAGAGTATTTAAAAAAGGAAAAAAACGAGTAAAACGGATTGAATGTGTTGAGATTAATTCGGGTAAACTATATTTATTTAATCCGAATGCAGAAGTTGAATTAATCGAAGAGTAGCGGTTAATATTTGGCGATAGAATCAATCAGAAATCCAAATTGGAAAGTTGTATCTTTTCA